>OGRG01002057.1_pt1 | contig 12345 bp, 9 predicted proteins | sample 1553501 | NCBI WGS metagenome assembly OGRG01 (sample SAMEA2580018, study PRJEB22360) | human gut metagenome | biome: human gut; feature: human-associated habitat; material: faeces | place: Denmark | collected 2008/2010 | reverse complement strand
GGCCGTCTTCGTTCTGCTGGAAGCCCTGCATGACGCCGCCGCTGTAAAGCGAATCGGTGTCAAAAATCGTGTTCGTCAGGAGATACCAGCGAACGTCGCCTGCCGTATCGATGATGGCGTTGCGCGGCTCATAATTCCATTCGAGGGACCCGCCCATCGGGTTGTTCCAAACGGCGCGGCTGCCGTTTGCCGGCTTGTCCCGGAAGGTGTCTGACGCACGTGAAGTTGTTTACAAGGTAGAGGCGGTCTTTGAATTCGGGATCGACCTTTTTTACCTCAACGCCAAACGGCATGATCGTTTCGTCGGGTGCACCTGCGGATTCAAAATAGACGGGCGGCGCATAGACTTGGACCGTGTCGGTGAACTTTTCGCTTTTACCGTTGGCAACGCGCGTGTAGCTTACTTCAATCTTGTTGAGGTAGTTCGGATAAAGTCCCCAGACGGGAATACCACCGTGCGTCAGGAGTTCCGAACGCGAAACCTTATAAGTGATTTTGTGACCGTTCGTCTTCGGAACAATCGTCACAGTTGCGTCCGTAATCGTGTAGCCGCCATCGCGGATGACAGCAGTCAGCGGTGCAACTTTATAGGGATTCATGACGACTTCGCCGAGGTGCTGCCCCTGCATTTTGAAATCGGTGTGCGGGCCGGAGGCGCCGCCGATGGCCATAGCGGCCGCAGGCAGCATGGCGAGAACGAGCGGAAGGTGCTTGAGCGTAAGCTGCATGATGGAAAGGTCCTTCAAGTTGGTCGAAAAGGAATCGGTTTAAAGGACGCGAGAGCGCACGTGCGAGCCCATTCACGGCAGGCGTCCCGGAGTGCGTGCTTCTTTCGAAGTCGTTCACTCGTGGTTTGCAAAACCTGTGTCGACGTCGTGCATTTTCCTCATGAGCCGCTTGCACCGCCATAGGCTCATTCCATCAAAGTCGTTTCATCTCTCGGGATTCGCTTCTTTGGTTTTCGGGAAATGATTGATTTAAAAAAGAATTTCATCCACGGCAATGTGCTCATCGATTGCTCGATGATCGTTTGCAAGCATGCCGCGAAGCCACTCGAAAGCTTCGTCGCCGTCCGTCCTTTTGTGCCAGAGCATGGTTGGGTGCAGTATGGCCGTGTTGCTCGGACGTCCAAGAATCACGAAGGGAGACGCGTTGGCTATCTGACGTGCAAATTGAAGCGGGACAACGCCGACTAGTGTCGGATCGGCCATGACGGCGGCCCAGGAAAGCAGAAGAGAAGGAGACCAAACGCTGAATTCGGAAGAATGAGCAGGCAGATCCTTGTCTTTGTCGCACCATGTGTCGCGCTCGATATTCACAAAAGGGCTGATGAGCATTTTTATGAATCGATATTCTCGAAAGTCAGCGGCAACAAGCTGTCGGGAGGCTTTGATTTCAGCGAGCGGATGCTCCGGAGAGACGATAAAGACGTAGGTTTCAGAGCAAATGCGCTGCGACCTAAAATCCGGCGGTACGGGAGGATCCGGACAGATGACAAGATCGACCACGCCGTCGGCCAATGCGCGCCGATAGTCCGTATTGATTTCCCGCATTGCTCGGAAATCAAGACCGATGTTAGGCACAAGCCGGCGGATTTTGGCAAGGCTCGGAAAAATGAACGAAACGATGGCGCTGTCGAGTGCGGCAATGCGGAAGATTCGACGAATGCTCTCGGGACGAAAGACCGGTGTTTGTTCGAACACGGACTCGTATTGTGCAAGAAGATTCCGAACGGTCGGATAAATTTCCTGCGAACGCATCGTCGGCACGAGTCCGGTACTTGTTCTATTAAAGAGCGGATCGCCGAACGCTTTTCGAAGTTCATTCAAGAGTCGGCTTCCTTTTGACGAACTCATGCCGAGACGCTGCGTTGCGTTTGAAAGGTTCTGCGTCTGAAAGAGCGTGAAGAAGAAGGTGAGTGTTTCGTAATCAAGATTCGGAAGCATCATAACGACCCTAACAATTCAGGCTGATAGTCGCGAACGATACAGATACCAGCTATGCAATTATGATGGACTGAAAAACAATTAGGATACCCTAATACATAAGGGAAACATTTACGTGTAATTCCGCTAAACAGGCGTTAAGGAAAATTTTTCATAAATTTTTTAGCAAGTTTTTCTTTGACAGAAATTCGATCTTTTATGAAAAGAAGTTGACAATTAGTTCAAACCCGAGGGTGTTGCTTAATTAATTTGACCTAGTATGTTTACTTTATAGATTTGATTTAAATCAAGTTTAGGGGGGAGGGGTTAGGCAGAATTGCTTCTCGAAGCTTTTGCGTGTGTGTCGAGTTTCGGCAAATGCGCAGCTTCGATTCTTTTGTGTTTGAGGAGATTCGCAAAAATGAATCGCACATTCAAGACCATTTGGAGCGCCGCTCGTCAGCAGTACATCGTGTCCGATGAAAAGCACGCTTCGCGCGGTAAGGCAGCTAAAGCGACCATGGCTGCCGTTGCTGTTGCTGCTGCGTTTGCTGCGGGTTCCGCTTTTGCTGCGTACATGCCGACAGAACTTGCTAATTCCTCCCTTTCGACAACAGATTCGTATGCTGGCGATCCGGGGAGAATCGGTGACAAGGCTTCTTGGGAAACACAAGAATATAAGAACGACTGGGGCCTTGCAGCCATTAAGGCTTCTAGTGCCTACGCTATGGGCTTCCATGGACAGGGTGTCAAAGTCGGTGTGATGGACTCTGGCGCTCTTCTTTACAAGCATCGAGAACTTTCTGGTGACCGTTTCTCTCATACGACAGTGAGCGGTAACTACGGATCGACGGGGGATCGCTATCCGCAGTCTGCTACAGATGAAGGCCCTGGTCTCGGTTACGAAAAGGGTGAAGCCTTTGATGTGACGGGTTCCTGGATGGAAGGTGTTAATGACTCTCACGGTACGCACGTTACGGGTACTGTTGGTGCTAACCGTGACGGTGACGAATCTGTGGACCTCAACATGCACGGCGTTGCTTGGGGCGCAGATGTTGTCGTAGGTAATACGGGTGCTACCGACAGTAACAACTATGGCCCGTTCCAGGATTACGACTATTTCTATGCGGGATGGAAGGCACTCGCCGATGAACTCGTTGCCAGCAACGGTGAAAAGCGCGGTGGCGTAATCAATAATTCGTGGGGTACGAACATCCGTGTTGTCAATAATGGAACTACGGGTCCAGATGGCGGCAATACCAGTGTTCATTTCCCGACGGATTCGGTATCTCAAACCGAATACGAATATTTCCTCTTCCAGGAAAAGTACAAAGATGAATACGCCGGTACTGATCATGCCGGTAAAAACTTCGTCGATGCGGCATACGATGCGGTGAAGGGCACGAATGTTGTTCAGGTCTTCACGGCCGGTAATCGTGACTTTGCCAATCCCTTCTATCGTCCGCTCTACCCGTATTTCAATCCAGAAGCTGAAAAGCACTGGATCAATGTCGGCGGTCTGACTCAAGCTGAAAATGGTAACTACGCTCTTTGGAAAACGGTGAACGAGGCTGGGAATGCCAAGTGGTGGACCGTTGTTGCACCGGGTACAAACATTGACTCCTCGACTGTTGGCAGCGAAGGCGAACCGGGCTATAGCAACACCTACAGTGGCACGTCCATGGCTGCTCCGCACGTCACGGGGGCTATGGGTGTCCTCATGTCTCGTTACGATCAGATGAATGCCATCCAAGTTCGTACGGTTCTCTTTACGACGGCAACCCATGAGAATCCCGATGGCTCTATCATTGACGGCTGGGAAAACTCCGACGGTACGATGCCTGCCGAAGGCGAAGTTTCCGATCGTATGGGCTGGGGTCTTGTCGACCTCGAAAAGGGCATGTACGGTCCAGGGCAGCTGATCGATAAATTTGAATATGACATGGCTGCCGGTTCGCTCGATGTCTGGTCCAACGACATTAGCGAGGTCGCGCTGAATCAGCGTGAACGTGAAGACAAGGCTTGGGCTGCTGCTGCTCAGAAGTGGTTGAAGAACCCGACTCTTACGCTCGGTGCGGAATACACTGACGAAGAAAAGAAGCTGATCGGTGACATCCTGCTTGATACGAGCGATGATCTCGTTGGCCTTGACGAGGATCAGGAAGAAATCAGCGAAAAGGATGCCATCGCTTGGCGCAAGGCCTATTTTGAAAAGCGTCTTCAGGCAATTGCAGATCGTGCCTACAACGGCTCGCTTGTTAAGCGTGGAGAAGGTACGCTCATCATGACGGGCCACAACACCTATGAAGGCGGCACGATCGTTGAAGGCGGTACGCTTTGGGGCTTCAATGACTCGTTCGGTGTGACGATCACCGAAGAAAAGGCCGTTGAAAACGGGAAGGTCACGGTTAAAGGTGGTTCCTTTGGTATTATGAACTCGTATAACGACGAGTTCACTCAGAAGGGCCAGATCACCAATTCGACCGAAAATGATACGGTTCCGCATTCCGTGGACATCACCGTTGAGAACGGCGGTACGTATCTCCTCTCGGCTGGTGAAACCATTTCCATCGGTGATATTAAGTTCGAAGAAGGTGCCCTTGTCACGGTTGGCAGCACGAATGCTGACGCCCTTAAGCGCGCCGTCGACGGGGCTGCTGTCGAAACGACACTGAAGGCTGACAGTGTTACGGGCCTCACCGACGATATGTTCACCGATGACGCTCTTGCGTTCTTCGATACGGAACTGACTTACGATGCAGTCACCGGCGAGATCACTGCCAAGACCGAAGTCAACGAAGGTTCGTTCACGGCTTACGGCTCGTCGGCGAATGCCCGTGCGATCGGCAAGGCTCTTGCTGCTACCAAGGACGGGGCTCTCTTCGAACAGCTCCTGACCGCCAATGGCGAACAGGTTTCCCGTACTTATGACTCCTTGGCCAACGATGCGTTCCTGAACGCTCAGAACGCCTCGATCGTCAACACGATCACGATGACGCGTGCCGTTAAGGATCAGGCACAGGGCATCGGCGGTGCCCGCGTTGCCGAAATGGCTGACGGTACGGCTCGTATTTGGGCGACGGGTATCGGTTCCTGGGGTGATGTCGACTACGGCAATTCGAGCATCGACAACGACTTCTACGCCGGCCTCGTCGGTGCTGAAGTCGATGTTTGCCCGGCAGCCAAGGTTGGCGTCTTCTTCGGCGCCGGTACGTCCGAGTTCGACGGCGGCAAGAACGGCAAGCTCGAAAGCGACGATATCCACTTCGGTATCTATGCGCAGACGAACATCCAGGATGTTGTCGGTCTGAACTTCGGCTTTACGTACACGCAGCAGGACCGTGAAGGTCATCGCGGCCTGACGATCGGTACGAATACCGCTACCAACAAGATCGACAACGACGCTCAGATCGCTCAGATCTTCGTTGAAGGCGCCTATACGGGCTTCAACACCGCTTCCTACTCTGTGGAACCGTATGTCGGCTTCTCCTGGATGCATGTCCAGAGCGACGACTTCTCGGAAAACGTCGCCGGTGTCGAAGTTGAAACCAACAACGAAAATCAGAACGTCCAGGTTACGACGCTTGGTCTTCGTGGTGCAATTCCGTTCACGGTCGGCTCCGTTGCCATGTCCGTCAAGGGTGATGTGAACTGGATGCACTTCTTCGGCGACACGTCCGCTGAAGCGCTGCTTGGCCTCGGCGGTTCCGGCGTTGCCAAGATCGAAGGCGGTGAGCTTGACAACATGTTCGGTGTCGGTCTCGGCATTGAAGCCCAGCTCACGAAGACCACCACGTTCGGTCTCTCGTACACCGGTGCGTACGACGGCGATGTTTCGTCGAGCGGCCTCTTCGCCAACGTTCGCTTCGCCTTCTAATAAAAAGAAAAATCGAGCAGTCTGACGGACTTCGCGTCACGGATGCAGCCGCTGACGTGAAGTCCCTCTCAGGCAAAAACAAAAAAACACCAAAGAATGTCGACTCCCTCGGTTTACCGCTGAGGGAGTTTTTTTCTCAGGGTTCAGGCGGTTCATGAAATTGAGAAAGGGGTGCCGATGATTTAGGGTGGACTAAGTTCATCAATTTGAACATTCAGCGAGTTTTCTTTGACAGAAAACTGAAGTCGCATCAATAAAAGCATTGAACCGTTTGACCGAAGTCGTGCGAGGCTTAGATACGCAAAAGCTCCACGCGTGGCGATGGCATACTTTCGAAGAGTTCCGACTAGCGGCATGCTTGCCGCCTCAACGTTCGCCGTCGCCGGATGTTTGCCCGCAGCATTGCTGCGAGCGGCAGCTTGCGCAGGCTTCTGCTGTTGAACCGTTCAACGACGTGCGCGAGCTGTATTTTCTTTGGAGATAAAGAATGTCTTCTCGTCGCGCCCTTCTCAAAAGCTTTGCCGCCGCAACTGTCCTTCCTGTTGTGCCGAGTCTTCATGCCGCCGAAAAATCCTCGGAATTTCCGTCCGGTCCCATAACGGTCTTTCATCCGTTCGAACCGTGTCCTTATGACGCCCTGAGTCTCGATTTCAACAAAGCGCTTGAAAAGCAGCTCGGCGTTCCGTTCAATTTCGAATACGGTCTGATGGGCAGAGCAGGACGCGAGGTTCATGACGGACCGGCTGACGGTTCCCGCATTTACTTTGCCGCACTCGGCCCGATGGTTTTGAAGCCCAATGTGGCGCCGGGCGGCAAGGCGCTCAAACCTGCGGACTTCAAAGCCGTGTGCCGTGCAACGCTGCTGCCGATCATTGTGATTGCCGGCAAGCAGGCCCCCTTCAAGACCTTTCAGGAATTCGTTGCCTACGCCAAGGCGCATCCCGGCAAAGTTCGCGTGTCGCTTACAAACTTCCCGAGTTCCATTCATTCGGGCATGACGCACTTCATCAAGAACCTTGCCAAGCTTGATGTCAAGTTGATTACCGAGCCGACGAGTCCGCTTGACGGAACGATCAACACGTTGATCGGCGAAGCGGATGTTCTCATTACGCACACGCCCGACGCGCAGCGCTTCATTGAGCACGGTGACTTCGTGCCGCTCTGTACGTTCAACAAAACGCGCCTATCGATGCTGCCCGACGTGCCGACGCTGCACGAACTTGGGTTCGACTACGATCAGACGTCGTGGCGCTGCATCGTCGTGAACAAGGACACGCCGGACGCAATCGTCGCCAAACTCGCTGAGGCATTCCGTCGGGCTATGGAAACGCCCGAACTGAAAAAATCCGCCGATGCGCACTGGGAGCCGCTCGCGTACTTGCCGCCAGCCGGAACGCAGAAGTTCCTCGAAAGCGAGCTGGGATTCTACAAAGATTTGACGATGAAACTCGGTATTCACTACAGCCAGAGAAAATAATCTGTGGAATACCAAATATGCTCGCCGCGAAGGTTTTCAAGTCGCGGCGAGCCTTCTTAAGGTAAGTTTTTTGGTTCCGCTCACGATTCGCGTCGGAATCCTGTAGAGTATGCCCTTCGTGTGCGTCCTTAGCTCAGTCGGTTAGAGCAGGCGACTCATAATCGCTTGGTCGCAGGTTCGAGACCTGCAGGACGCACCAAAGGATTCTGTCCGGCGCCCCAAGCGTCTCTTCGCTGCCTTCCGGGCCGTCGACTTGGTCGGCTTCTCGCACATCCGTCTTTCTTTGTGCAGCAGAGGCCTTCTTTTCTATTTGTACGAGCGGCAGATGCCCGTAAGCACGCCCTGGACGCTGAATTCGTCATAGGGCGAGGGACGAATCACCGGGTAGCCGGCCGCTTCGTTTTCAGGATGAAGCTCCGGTCTGCCGTTCACGATTCGCAGACGTTTCAAAGTGAGTTCGCCTCGAAGATAGGCAAGCACGATGTCGCCGTTCCCGGCCTCCCGATCTCGGTCGAAAATCAGAAAATCGCCTTCGAAAATACCGGCGTCAATCATGGAGTCGTCGGTCGCTCTCGCCATAAAGCTTGTCTCCGGGCGCTTTACCAACAAGTCGGTCAGGAAAACGTTCTCAGCATCGCAATCGAAGGTCGGAAGAGGTGAGCCGCAGGCAATGCCCATATTTGCGTAGGGGAGTGAAGGTTCGTGTTCGACTGTCGAATTGTCGAGGAGACCTGCGAAGGTTGAGCGATTGACAGCACCAAAACCCGGGAGCTTCTTGAAATCAACGGTCCTGATGTTTTGCTCAAGCGACGCCGTCTCCTTTTCGGCCGTACCGCCCTTAACAGCTGAGAGTGCAGCGTGTATGGCTGCGCGAATGAATTTCGAGCCGCCCAGCGCTTTGCATCGTGCAGCGGTTTCGTTGTCAATGCGAAAAGAGAGGGTTGCCGTATCTTTTCCGAGTTCTTTGGGTCTGCCGGCATTGCTTCGTTTGCCTCCCCAGTTCGGACTGTCGCTCTTTCGCCTCCCCATAATCCGCCTCTTGATCACAAAAGTTTGACGTCTGTCGAATGATAAACTAATATGTAATACGTATTCAAGAAGAAAAACAAATACAAAATCAAATGGACAATACCGATCTCAAGGCCGAGCGTCTGGAAAAAATGTCGCGTCTCGGCGTCGAGCTTTCCGAACTCGCCGGCCAACTCAAGCGAACGTTCTCGAATTACGGCTTCATCGACCCGGACGAGGAGCCCGTTTTCGTCGAACTTTGGAAAGGCATCATTGATCCCGAACAGGTGCTCGAGCACACCTGCCACGACATGCCGCCGGCGGCGTCAAAGTATTTCTCCGAGCTCACAGGCTTTGTCCAGATTCCGACGGTGACCGGTGAAGAACTCCTCGCGGGCTATGATGTCCGCGAGATTCCTTGGCATCATCCGCGGCGGCTGCGGCCTTTCACGAAGCAGTGCTTCGACGTCAAGACCTTCGACGGCGAAACCGTCTGCACGGCCGAGAAGACGATGCGCTCCAAGCCCGTTGCCGTTCCCGACGGCGAAGTTATTGCCTACGAGCCGAGGGAGCTTGAAGGCTTTTGCTACCAATTCCGGAAGGATGGGCGGACAATCGCGACTTTCGATACCGTCTCCTCACTCGAGCTCGTCGTTCCCGAGTTGGGCATCAAGTACGGGCGCCTTATCACGGCGGGCAATAACGGACTGGCGCCGGAAATACCGAAGGATGCAATTCTCTTGCTCGACACCAACGTGCGCAGCTACGACGGTGTCGGCTACTACGCATTCGCGAGAAAAGCCGGCAGTAGCGTCGATATTGCCGAGCTGAGGGCGCTCACTTCAGGGGGCTTCCGGTACGTCTCGGATAAGTCTCGCCCCGAAACAATAGAAGACCTTCAGCAGCTCGAGTTCCGCGGGAAGTTCCGCTTCATCATGGTCCGCGACCGCTCGCGCGAAGAGCGTCCGCACCACGACTTTTGAGGCAATTGTCGGAAACGGTCAATTCAGGTCCAAAGGCGGTGCTCTTCAGTACGTTCCTGAACGGGATGGGATTTTGGGAAAGGAGAACGAAGGGGTTTATACGAGCGACAGCAGCGGCATCCGCTCATCGGACGAAATCCGGATCTGTGAATGAAGCATACGGAGTCGCCCCAACACCGATAAGTTTCGGCTGCGTGACGTTCTCGAAATCGAATCCCATTTTTTTGTAGGCATCCCTGCGTTTTTTCCACATGTTTCGGAAAATGGGGAAGTCTTCATCAACGATGTCAAGCACGATGGCGTCAAGCTTGCCGGCTCTTCGGCGCAGAAGCCGACCCACATACTGCTCAAGTCGGGCCTCCCAAGAGATCGGCAGAGATATCACGAGTGCGTCGAGTACGGGGCAGTCGAATCCCTCTCCGGCGAGGCTGCCCGTTGCGAGAAGAATGAAGGGCGTTTCTTTCGGGAGTTTTGCCATTTCGTCAAGAATGGCTCGCCGGGATTTCATTGACATGCCGGATTCAAGCAAAAAGACAGGGCAGTCGGCACCCTTAAGAGCATCTCGCAGCATGCCGAGATGTTCGACACGCTCCGTCAGCAGTAGAACGTGGCGGTTGTCGCGTACGAGCGAAAGCGTCGCTTCGCGAACAAGCCGCAGACGATTTTGAGAACCCACCAGGCAGTCGATTTGCTCGACATAGCTCGCATTGGTCGGGCACGTCATTGCAGTTTTTGAAAGAATCATCTTCACGATCTTGTTGTCAACGGCTTCACTTGCGTAGCGTCCGATCGGCTCACCGATCAGCATTCTCACGGCAGGCATCTTGCCGTCTTTTCTTTTGGGAGTGTCGGTTAGCCCATAGATACGCTTGCCGTCGAAGGCCTCAAGCGCTTCAACGTAGCTGCCGGCACCGGCATGGTGGCATTCGTCAACAATGAGAAGACCATAGCCAGACATAAAGGTCTTTCGCTCTTCCGGGGTCATCCGGCCGAGTTTAAGCGGCGAGACGATATCGACGATTCGGGTCTGACGATTGGTTCCACTTCTGCAGACACCGACCTCTTTTTTTGTGAGTCCGAGGAAACGCTTTGCTCCGTCGCTGGGATGAGGGTGCTTTTTCCGGACTTGTTAACGAGGGCGAAATAGGTCACGATACCTTCCCCCCTGTTAGGAGTCCTTCTCATGGCTGTACCTCGCCGCAAATACACCAACGAAATGAAGCTCAATGCCGTCCACCTCGTTCAGAATGAGGGACGTCGAGTCTGCGATGTCGCTGACGAACTCGGCATTGACCGCAACACCCTCTACGCCTGGCTGCGCGATGCACGCAACGGCAAACTCTCCACTGATGATCCTGTCCGCGAGGTCACGCCCGAGCAGGCTGAAATCTCTCGCCTGCGCGCTGAACTCGCCCGCTCCCGTCAGGAGTGCGCGCTGCTAAAAAAATTCGCGGCGTACCTCAGCACGACCGGCCTCAAGTGAGGTACGCCTTCATTCGTGAGACCCTCGCGGATCGCGAGCTCTATAGCATGCCACTCTCCGAACGGTGCCGCATCCTTGGCGTCAGCACCAGCGGGTATTACGAATGGCTTCGCCGCCGGAATGGCCGCCCTCGAAAGAAACTTCACGTACCCAAGCGAGTAATGCTCAGCGACGAGACCGTGCTTGCAAGCGTCCGCCGGCTGCGCGGGTTGCTCGGCTGCACGCCTGGATACCGTCAGTTCCATGAACTCCTGCGCAAGCGGGGGATCCGGGTCGGCGTTACCCGCCTTCAGCGCCTGCTTAGAACCAACGGCTTCATCGGATACCGACACAGCAAGCGCCCCTACAAGACAACGGACAGCAATCACGACATGACGGTGTATCCCAACCTTCTCAACCGCGACTTCAGACCCGGAAAGCTCAATCGCGCTTGGGTTTCGGACATTACATACCTGCCGACGCCGAACGGAACCTCGTACTTGGCGACCTCCATGGATCTGGGCAGCCGGAGAATCTTGGGGTGGGCGATCGATACGAAGATGACAACGGAGCTCATCTTGAAGGCCCTTGACATGGCTGTGCAGACCCGCAGGCAGGAGAGGCTTTCCGTGACCGGCACGATTGTGCACTCGGATCGAGGTTCGCAGTACTGCTCTCAGAAGTTTCAAGGCCGCTTGGCTCAGCTGAACATGCGTCCGTCGATGAGCCGATCGGGGAAATGCTGGGACAACGCGCCCGGCGAGTCGATTTGGAGCTCTCTAAAGCGCGAGGTGCTCATTGGCTGGAAAAGGTTTGCCGGCCACGAAGCAGCTGTCGCCGCCGTGGCTCACTGGATCCATGTCTATAATCATGTCCGTCCTCATTCCTCCTTTGCAATGAAGACGCCGCTTGAATACGAGGAGGACTTAGCAACGAGCAAGTCCGTCAAGCCTAGCGCTTAAGCGCTTCACGCCTATCTCACCGGCTTAACAAGTCCGGATTTCGCGCCCCACCCCAAGCTTCTAGTTATACATTTTAGAATAGAAAATGAAAAAGACGTTACTCGTATTGACAACAACTCTTCTTCTTGCGGGATGCTCATTAAATACGGAAGAAAAGATTAATTATTGGCTGTCCAATAATAACATTGCAATCACATGTTCTGGGAGTCTAATAAACGAATTAAATCAGCCACAAGTTACAAAGATAGATGACACTTACGTCAGTTTTGCAAATGGTGTTAGGCTAAGGACAGCCGCTTGTACGGTGCATGGTCATGTTAGCGTAGCTGTCAATGCATTTGACTGGGGTATGAATGAAAATAGACTCCCTAAGGAATTGCCAACAATTAGATTGTTGGGAAATGAACAATTCGTGATGCCATTACCAGATTTTAATAGAGATGTAGCGATGAGGACAGTGGCTAGAAAGAACGCATTTAATATGATTGTCTACAATATGAGAAAAAAATCATCAAAAGAATGAGTGAGAAGAATTTAGTTCTCCGCTCTATGATTGCTCAAATTCTCCAAAAAAGCACTTATCATTGGATAATAAAATCTCTGACGAAATCAGGGTTCCTTCGAGGCGTTTTCCAAAAGTTCAAAGAACGA
>OGRG01002053.1_pt1 | contig 12355 bp, 9 predicted proteins | sample 1553501 | NCBI WGS metagenome assembly OGRG01 (sample SAMEA2580018, study PRJEB22360) | human gut metagenome | biome: human gut; feature: human-associated habitat; material: faeces | place: Denmark | collected 2008/2010 | reverse complement strand
TCGAAGTAGTTGTACTGGATGGATTCATCCGCATGTTCTTTTAAATATGCTTTTGTTTCAAGACAGTCACCGCAGATGTCAGAGCCGTAAATAATCACTTTCATACTGAATTTCTCCTTTTTTTGTTTTACTATAGCACAGACGGGAGAAAAGTACAATGAAGGAAAGAGTAGAGAAATTACAGGAGGAAATACAAGAGAAATGCGGGAAAAGTCAGGAAAAAATATTTTACATTTCGGCCGGATCGTGTAGAATAGAAAGAGAATCTATGAAAACTGATGCAAGGATGCCATGGGAGCGGAAAAGCTTTGTCTGTGCAAGGACGGCTGCGTCCCGTTCCGGGAGAAAAAATGGCGGCAGGAAAGAGAGAGGTCACATGGAAACAGCTCAGATGAAAAATCAGATCACGGAAGGTGTGATCTGGAAACAGCTGCTGTTATTTTTCTTTCCTATTGTATTTGGAACATTTTTTCAGCAGATTTATAATACGGCGGATACTATTGTTGTAGGTCGTTTCGTAGGAAAACAGGCACTTGCTGCAGTTGGAGGTTCTGCCAGTCAGATCGCCAATCTGATCGTTGGCTTTTTTGTAGGGCTTTCTTCAGGGGCAGCAGTTGTGATCTCGCAGTTTTATGGGGCAAAAGATAAGAAGAATCTGAGTAAGGCACTGCATACAGCATTTGCATTCTCCATTGCAGCGGGAATTGTTCTTACTGTAGTGGGGATTTTTCTGACCAGACCTGCATTGCTACTTATGAAGACACCTGCAGATGTAGTAGAGGACTCTGCAGTGTATCTTCATATTTATTTTGGCGGAATGGTTTTTAACCTGGTTTATAATATGGGAGCAGCCATCCTGCGTGCAGTAGGAGACTCCAAAAGACCACTGTATGTTCTGATCATTACCTGTGTGCTGAACATTATTCTTGATCTGCTGTTTGTGGTTGCGTTTGGCATGGGTGTGACAGGAGTAGCTGTTGCTACAGTTACTTCTCAGGTGATCAGTGCGCTGATTGTAACAGTAATGCTTCTGAAAACCAGAGAGATATATGTGCTGAAGATCAATCAGATCCGTTTTGACAGAAGAATGCTGTTTTCAGTTCTGAGAATCGGTATTCCGGCAGGTCTGGAATCTGTAATGTATAATATTTCCAATATTGTGATACAGGTATTTGTAAATAATCTGGGAACTGACACAGTGGCGGCATGGGGAACTCTTGGGAAAATAGATGCTCTTTTCTGGATGGTGATCAATGCATTTGCGATTTCCATTACTACCTTTGTGGGACAGAATTTCGGAGCCGGTAAATATCACCGTATGCGGAAAAGTGTGAGTGTCTGCATGATCATGAGTATGGCCAGTTCTGCGGTGCTGATCATTTTGATGTATTCATTTGCTCCCTGGATTTATCGTCTGTTTACCACAGACAGCGCAGTGGTTGTCCATGGTGTTCATATGAGTCGTTTTTTACTGCCGTCCTATTTCATTTATGTGATCATAGGAATCCTGTCCGGAGCGCTGAGGGGTACCGGGAAGGTTCTTGTGCCTATGCTTCTTACCTGCGGCGGTGTGTGTTCTTTGAGAATCCTGTGGCTTTTTACAGCCGGCCAGATATACCCGGGAATTAATACGATCATGCTCAGTTATCCGGTTTCATGGAGCATTACGGCAGTATTGTTTATTGTATATTATTTTATGAAATTTCCAGGAAAGAAAAAGGAGAATTAACCATTTTTCATGAAATAATGCAGTTTATCCTATGTCTGTTGCCGAAATCCGCCAGATAAGGTAAGCTAAGAACAAAGGAAATTGAGAATAAAGATAACGGATTGAGCAGTAATGTAAAATGAAAGTATGAAAAAAGCATGAGAAAACAGAAAATAACAGTTCTGATTTTAATGATAACTCTGTGCCTGACTGGCATATGGGGAATGAAAAAAAATACCACAGTATGGGGCGCGGTGATCCGGGTAAATGATGTGATCGTACCTCATGATATTCCTGCAGTAGCTGTAGAAATAAATAAAAGTAGCGAACTGATTACTGAGAAACTGTCTCGGGTTTTCTATACAGTTTATACAGACACAGATACACTGCATATTCCGGTGTTCTGGGATGTTTCGTCTGTAAATATGAAACTGGCAGGCGTTTACACAATGAAAGGTGTACTGAAGCTTCCGCCTGAGTATGCTTTTGATGAGAGTAAAAGTCTGAAGGTACAGACAACTGTTTCTGTGCAGTACCCGGACAAACCGGATATTAATATATATTACAGGCTGACTGCGGCAGGAATCTATATATTTCCCTGGTTGAAGCAGGAAAATTTTGACTCCATGGAAGCTTATCTGAAGAAAGAAAGCGGACAGTGGATCAACCTCACTGAGGAGGGCTTTGCTCTCTGTGAAGAGGAGGGGCTGTATGTATCTAACCAGAGTATGGTTGTGGGTAATACCTATTCCCTGCTGGTAACCTATGATAATGGAAAGAAGCAGACCAATACTCTGCGGTTTCAATACCAAAAAGACGGCAGTCTTAAAATTTACGGTTATCAGCACAGTTTGCTTGGAAACACACAGAAGCCTGGAAAGATCATCTGCTCTTATGATACCGGAGATGAGAAATATCTCAGCAGATGTGCTGCCTATGCAGTAAAAACGGGGGGAAGCCTGAAGCAGATTGAGAAAGAATTGAAGGAGAATGTCAGACTGAGGGTCAGTACTGCTGAAACATTTGAAAATACAGCCGAGAATCCGGAACTGATTCTGGAATCTTCCTGGGATCTGAGCCGGGTGAATAGGGAAAAACAAGGCGTGTACAAGGTAACCGGGTCATTTGTGATCCCAGAGGGATATGAAGTATCTGACAGCCTGACGCTGCCAGAGGCATATGCATATCTTTCTGTACAGAAAAAAGGAGAACCACAGATTAATACCTACAGCATGCCGATGGTAGACCTGCTGGAATTTCCTATGCTGCTGGATGGATTTTCTGCAGAAGAACGCCGGAACATACAGGTTTACCTCTCTGAGAATGAGGGAAATTACCGGAAAATTGATGATGACTTGGTGGAAGTGACTTCTGATGGAATTCAGATTTATTACAGAGAGATATTAAAGAAAGGACAGAACTACCAGATCTGTGCTGTCTATGAGAAAGGGAGCACAGGAATTTATTCTTTTTCCTATAATGATGCCTTTATTGTCAACGAATACTGGCATGAGCGGAATTTTTCAGACAGGGAGGAAAAAGATCTTCCTGACATTGTGCAGAAAGCACCTGCTTCGTCAGAAGTAGTACAGGGAGAAAAGGAAGAGAATCTGAATACGGGAAGTGCCGGATATCATTATGACAACTCTTACGGAACAGACAATAATACAGACGGACAGAATAGCAGCAGTAACAAAGCTTCTGATGCAAAATCTGCTGAAATATCGGATACAGAGAATTCTGTGACAGAGTTAAGCACCGACACCATTACTGCAGTCAGTGGAAAGAGAATGCTTCTTATGATCCAACAGAATGGAAGTGCAAGGTTTGAGAAACAGGGAATCTCTGTAACATTTTCTCCGGATACAGTGAACGGATGGAAGATCAATGCAGAGGATGAAATCCAGATAGGAATCGAGAAAACGTCAGAAACTGCATTTTCTCTGCGGATTTTTGTCAGAGGTGAGAAAGTGACAGAGATTCCTGGAACAGTGGTGGAATTTCAGGCATCTGTGTTTGGCGGAATCCAGTTACCTGAAACAGTAAAAGCGGAGGATGTGCAGGGAAATCAATATGCAGTGAATTATCAGGAAAAACAAAATGTTCTCCGTATGGAGATCAACCAGACAGGGGATTATTTTTTGACAGATGGAGAGTCGGAAAATATCGGGGACCAGACGGTTGAGGACAGCGTGGAAGCTATTTCAGACGGAGAAGATATAGGTTTTACAGAAGAGCCAATGCCAGAGGAGGAAACGGAGCAAAAGACAGAGCAGAAAACAGAGAATTCCGCCAAACAGTTTCTGATGATAATACTTACATTACCGGCAGTATGTATCCTGGTGGCTGCCATTATTTTTGCAATTCGTAAAAAACGCAGATAAGCGACAGTGGAAAGGCAAACAAAGCACCTGAAAACAGAAGGAGGTGTCAGCAATGAAGAAGAACTGGAAATATTCATTACTACTTATAGTAGCTGTATTTGCATTGACTATGGGCATATTCTTTCTGTTTTACCGCTTTGATAACAAATATACGGCCAGGGGGGACCAGGCCATTCAGGGAATCCTCTATGTGCCTGATGATGATTCTGTGCATTATCTTGCCAGGGAATGGGAATATTATCCGGATGTATTGCTGACACCGCAGGAAATAAAGGAACAGAAGGAGGACTACTACAGCCGTTATGTTTCCATTGGCGAGTACGGTGGGATGGATATGGGCGACAAAAATAAATCTCCTTTTGGAAGTGGTACCTATCGGATGACCCTGGTGCTTCCTGAAAAAGAAAAACAATATGCTATTGGCCTGACAGAGATTTTTTCTGCTTACAAGCTGTATATTAATGGGGAATTGATGGGGCAGATGGGAAATCCGGATCCGGACAATTACCAGGAGCAGATTCAGAACAGGGTATTTACCTTTGAGGGAAAAGGAACTGCAGAGATTGTGATCGCAGTGACAGACAAACATTCGGTGTCATCGGGAATTCAGTATGTGCCGGTTTTGGCTTCTCCTTTTAAAGTGAATATTATCCGCGGGTTGTCACTTATGATTGCTGTGGTATTTATGGCTTTTACATTTTTTGTCCTGATTTTTTCAGTGTATATGTATATGCGAACTAAAAAAGTGGAGTTTGGACTTTTTGCCCTGCTTTGTATCTGTGTGCTGGGATATGGTTCTTATCCGATCCTGCATTCCTTTGTTGCAGTAAAAGTACAGCCTTGTTATGGAATGGAGGCATTGTTCTATTATCTGATGTTTGCCGGTGTTATGCTGGTACAACAGAAGATCCTGGGAGGTGAGGAAAGGATTCCGGAAATTCTTGCAGGTGTGGCCGCAGCAGCCGGAGGGATGGTTTTTGTGGCAGAAATGCTGTGCAGCAGAGCCCAGTCTGCAACAGGGCTGTATCTGATCTCTAAGCTTACAGAGATTTTGAAGTGGGCAGCAGCCGGTTATCTGCTTTTCAGAAGTGTAAAGGAGATAAAACAGAAGTACAGTAATGTACTTTTAGTGGGAATTGTTGTTTATGCAGCGTCTCTGGCAGCAGACCGGATATGGAGATTATATGAGCCGATCATTGGCGGGTGGTTTATGGAAATTGGTGCAGCAGTGCTTGTAGCCAGTGTGGGACTGACTCTGTGGATGGAGCTTGCCAATGCTTACAGATTTCAGCTTACCTATGGAGAATACAGCCGTCAGATGGAACAGAAACTGCAGATACAGAAACAGAATTATGAGGAACTTACAGAAAAGATGGATGAGATCAGCAGGATGCGCCATGATATGAGACACCATCTGCGCACCATCATGTCTTACACCCAGCAGGGAAAATATCAGGAGATGATGGAATATCTGCAGGAGTATGCATCCGTTATAACAGAAGAGGAAAAGCTAATCTGTTATTGCAGAAACATGGCCGTAGATGCAGTGATCCATTTTTATGCAGGAGAACTGAGGAAGAAAGGGATTCCTTTTGAATGTGATATGATGCTGCCACAGAATATTGGCATTTCAGATACAGATCTGTGCAAAATATATGGAAATCTTCTGGAAAATGCCGTAGATGCAGTAAAAGATCTGCTGCCGGAAAATAAGCCTTATGTAAAGATGCTTACAAAGGTTAAGAACAGGAAGCTTCTGATAGAGATTTCAAATCCATATTCCAATGGAATCCAGCGAAGGGAAAAAGTTTTTTATTCAACAAAGCATGAAGGCTTTGGAATCGGAACAGCGTCTGTAGCAGAAGTGGTACAACGAATGGGCGGATATGTAGTTTTTAATACAGAAGAGGGTATTTTTAAAGTAAATATCTTTCTGCCGGTGAAAACAGTACAGTAAATAAATAGTTACTGCCCGGAGGGGAAGAGGCATATCGGAAATACTTATTTATCAGAGTCTGAAGAGAATAAGTATTCCAGATATGCTTTTTTTATTGCGTTGGAGCCACGCTTGCGTACAGTAACAAGCTCCTGATTGTCCATAACAAAGCCTTCATCTGTGGATTTCTCGATGTGATCCATATTTACGATACAGCCTCTGTAACAGGAGAGAAAACATTTCATTCCCTCCAGAAGCTCTTCGAATTTCTGGAAGGTTATGTAGGAGCGTATAATGCCTGCATCTGTGGTATGTACCTGAACTGCATTGCGGTAGGTATCCACGTACAGGATGCTCCTGACAGGGATCTTTACAGGGGTACGGTCAGAGATCAGTTCTATATATCTGGAGTTCTGTGACTGTCTGAACTGGATTGTTGAGAGAATCCGGCAAAGCTTCTCCGGGTCAAAGGGCTTCAGCAGATAGTAGGATGCCTGTACATCATAGCTTTCCACAGCAAAGGAATCACTGCTTGAAATAAAAATCAGAGCAGTTGTATCCCTGGCTTCGCGGAGCTTTCTGGCTGCATCCATACCGGTCATACTGCCCATATAAATATCCATAATGATCAGGTCGTAAAATCCGGGTATGTATTTAGTAAAAAAAGCTTCTGCGCTGGAATACAAATGGATGTCTGCGGATGTATTCTGGGATTCATAATAAGAAGAAATGACAGATTTTACCTGACGCAGATCTTCCTTTGAATCGTCAAGGATTGCAATATTCAAAAGGAGTACCTCCTAAATTAACTTAAACATAATTTGTATTTTAGCGTATTTTCATGAGTTATTCAAGTACGGATTCCTTACTGAAAGCAAGTAATACCATAAGTATTTATTCATTTTTCCATATTTCATGAAAAATGTCATTTAATCCCATGTATCTTGAAAATAAGACTGAAATTTTTTATAGTAAGAACATAGAAATTCAGTTTAGAAATATGTACACACATTTTAAGAAAGGATGGTAAAAAAATATGAAAAACTGGAAAAAAATAATGGCAGGTCTTTGTGCTGCTGCAATGGTAAGCTCTATGGTTGTTCCGGTATGGGCAGCAGAGGAGACTACAGAAGAAGCAGCAGATGACGGAGATGTCGCGGATGTATCAGAGGCAATGTTAGGACTCTGGAAGGACAGCGCAGGAGATATCTACGGATTCTACAAAGATAATTCGTTTTTTGGTCAGTGGAAGGATGAAGAGCAGGATGTTCTTGGTGTATATGCCCTGAGTTCAGACGGAGAATATACAGCTCTGGTAATGCAGTTCGCAAATGACGACGGCACGTATGATGATGAAAATATGGTAACTTATCTGGTGCAGGCAAATGAGGAAGAGAATCTTCTGGAACTTTATGATCCGGACAGTCTGGACTTGACTGCAACCCTGGAGCCTTATGAGGCAGACGGTGATGAGTCGGATTACAATCAGACTTATCAGGATATGGGTGATATCCTGACAGAATGTTATTCCGGTGAGACAGAAGCAGGTGAGACTTTTATTTATGCAGCTAATGAGGATGGAACTTTCTGCTCAGTACTTGTGATCGATCAGGATGATAACTATGTAAGCTTTGTTGGCGAAGGTACTTTTGATGAAGAGAACGGTACTGTGACGATTACTGATGAAGTTTCTGAGATGGCACTTACTTTTGGCGTGGCAGTGAATGATGATGATACACTGACACTGGATATGGGTGATCTTGGAAGCGCTACTGTAGAGGAAGCTACGCTGGCGGTTGCCGTTCAGGGACTGAAGTATGCAGTTGAGAATGGAACTGAGATGAACTAAGCAATTCTTTTTCAGGAACAAAAATATGTGATTTTGAGGATACTCCTCTTCGGATAGATTTATTCGGAGGGGAGTGTTTTTTCTGTGCCGGGGGTTTTAGAATGGCTGGGAAGATGGTATAATGAGGAGCGAATTCTATAGTTTTTGTGGAAGTGTTACAGATGAGCAGAAACAGACAGGAAGCGAAAATTACGAGAGAGGTTTGAATTTATGAATATTCTGAATATAGAGCATGTTTCCAAGGTGTTTGGTGAGAAGGTGGTGCTGGATGATGTTTCCTACGGGGTGCATCAGGGAGATAAGATTGGGATCATCGGGATTAATGGGACCGGGAAGTCTACGATTCTGAAGATCATCGGCGGTCTGGAGGAGCCGGATGAGGGGCAGGTGATCACTCAAAATGGCCTGAGAATCACGTATCTTCCGCAGATGCCGGAGTTTCCGCAGGGAGCTTCTGTCCTGGATTATGTGGCAGAAGGAAAGTGGCAGAAGGACTGGAGTACTGAGAGCGAGGCAAGGAATGTTCTAAATAAGCTGGGAATTACAGACCATGAGGAGAAGATCGATCATTTATCCGGGGGACAGAAGAAAAGGGTGGCACTGGCAAGGACTCTTGTGAATCCCTGTGATGTGCTGCTTCTGGACGAGCCTACCAACCATCTGGATAATGAGATGGTGACCTGGCTGGAGGACTTTCTGAGAAGTTTTAAGGGCGTTGTGATTATGGTTACTCATGACAGATATTTTCTCGACAGGGTTACTAATAAGATTCTGGAGATTTCCCATGGCGGCCTTTATGCTTATGAGGCTAATTACTCGAAGTTTCTGGAACTGAAGGCAGAGCGTGAGGAGATGGAGCTTGCCAGTGAGAGGAAGAGACAGAGCGTACTCCGCATGGAACTGGAGTGGGCAAAGCGTGGATGCAGAGCCAGAAGTACCAAGCAGCGGGCACGTCTGGAACGCCTGGAGGCACTGAAGAACGGAAAAGCTCCGGTGCGTGATGCGAATGTGGAGCTGGATTCTGTTGAGACACGTATGGGAAAGAAGACAATCGAACTTCACCATATCAGCAAGAGTTTTGGTGAGAAGAAGATCCTGGATGATTTTAATTATATTGTGCTGCGCAATCAGCGTCTTGGGATTATTGGTCCTAATGGGTGCGGAAAGTCAACACTCATCAAGATTATTGATGGGATGATACAGCCGGATGCAGGAGAAGTGGAAATTGGAGAAACCATTCGCATAGGGTATTTTGCACAGGAAGTGCCGGATATGGATACCAATCAGCGTGTGATCGATTATATCCGTGACGTGGCAGAGTATATTCCGACCAGAGACGGGAAGATTTCCGCAACAATGATGCTGGAGAGGTTTCTCTTTGATTCTGCCATGCAGTATGCACCCATTGCCAAATTGTCAGGTGGTGAGAAGAGGCGTCTGTATCTGCTGAAGGTTCTGATGGAGGCGCCGAATGTGCTTCTTCTGGATGAGCCAAGTAATGATCTGGATATTCCTACACTGACCATTCTGGAGGATTATCTGGATTCTTTTGCAGGGATTGTGATCGCAGTGTCTCATGACAGGTATTTTCTGGATAATATTGTGGACAGGATTTTTGCTTTTGAGGGGAATGGACATCTGACCCAGTATGAGGGCGGATATACGGATTATACAGAGGCGCTGGCGAGAAAAGGCGGGGCAGTATCTGAAGGACAGAGCACTGCAGTTGGTGCGGAAAAGAAGAAGTCGGCTCAGGCAGACTGGAAGCAGAATCGTCCCCAGAAGCTGAAATTTACCTATAAAGAGCAGAGGGAATTTGAAACTATCGATGATGATATTGCATCGCTGGAGGAACTGCTGGAGAAGCTGGATAAGGATATGGAGGCCAATGCCACCAATTCTGTGAAGCTTCGTGAGATCATGGAGCAGAAGGAGAAGGCACAGGCAGATCTGGATGAGAAGATGGACAGGTGGGTTTATCTGAATGATCTGGCGGAGCGAATCGAGGCACAAAAAAGTGAAAAGTGATTTTTTTCAGATGCTATTGACTTTGCAGAGGGTTCTTTAGTATGATACAGATTATGGAAGATTGCAGGAGCTGCTTTGCAGCGGGGCAATTTGCGGATGCCGGGTCAGTAACAGAAAATATCTTTTGATTCTGACATCTGTGAGTGAACAGTAAGTGAACAGGAGATATGAAGATATGGCAGAACAGGTCAGAGTTGTAGTGGACGCAATGGGCGGGGATAATGCCCCGGCAGAACCTGTCAGAGCTGCAGTGGAAGCTGTAACAGAGAGACAGGACATAAAAGTAATTCTTACAGGAAAACAGGAAGTGATAGATAAGGAACTGGCAAAATATTCCGGATATCCGAAGAACCAGATCCAGGTTGTCAATGCATCCCAGGTGATCGAGACAGCAGAGCCTCCGGTTTTTGCAATCCGTAAGAAAAAAGATTCATCAATCGTAGTAGGTTTGAATATGGTTAAGAAACAGGAGGCAGATGCCTTTGTTTCATCAGGAAGTACAGGAGCTGTTCTTGTTGGCGGACAGGTACTGGTAGGCAGAAGTAAAGGTGTGGAGAGGCCGCCTCTTGCACCGTTGATCCCTACCACGAAGGGTGTTTCTCTTCTGATCGACTGTGGTGCCAATGTGGATGCACGTCCATCGCATCTGGTGCAGTTTGCGAAGATGGGCTCTATTTATATGGAGAACGTAGTCGGTATTAAAAATCCAAAAGTTGCCATTGTAAATAACGGGGCGGAAGAGGAGAAGGGAAATGCACTTGTAAAAGAAACTTTCCCCCTTCTGAAAGAATGCAAAAGCATTAATTTCATCGGAAGTATAGAAGCCAGAGATATTCCGGCAGGATATGCGGATGTGGTCGTATGCGAAGCATTTGTGGGAAATGTGATCCTTAAATTATATGAGGGAGTTGGTTCTGCCCTGGTCCAGAAGATCAAAGAAGGAATGATGACCAGCACAAGAAGTAAGATCGGTGCACTTCTGGTAAAGCCTGCACTGAAAGAAACTCTGAAATCCTTTGATGCAACGGAATATGGCGGAGCACCGCTTCTGGGGCTTAAAGGACTTGTGGTAAAGACGCATGGAAGTGCCAAAGCCATTGAGATCAAACATGGTATTTTCCAGTGTGTACAGTTTAAACAGGAGAAGATCAACGAGAAGATCGCAGAGCGTATCCTGGAGGATCAGGAAGTACTGAAGTCCGGAGCAGAATAGAGCAGGACAGGAACAGAAACAGGAAGGAGGGTTGAAGATGGAACTGGAGAAAATAAAAGCTATCATAGCAGAGGTTCTGAATATTGATGCAGATTCGATCACAGAAGACACTACATTTGTAGATGATCTTGGTGCAGACTCTCTTGATATTTTTCAGATTATTATGGGGATTGAAGAGGAGTATGACATTGAGCTGGATAATGAATCTGTCGAACAGATTCAGACAGTCGGTGATGCTGTTGAAGCAATTCGGACAATTAAATAAAAATGTAACTGTCCGGCAGTCTGAAATTTGACAGGAGCATAATACAGGCGCACTGAGCAGTTGCAAAAAATGATGCCGCAGGGTTGTCAGATGACAGCCCTGTGCATGTGGAGAGGGTTAGAGGAATGAATAGAAAGACAGAAGAATTAGAAGAAATCATAGGATATCATTTTAAAAATAAACATTATCTTACACAGGCACTGACTCACAGTTCCTATGCAAATGAGAAGAAGCTGGGGAAGCTGGGCAGCAATGAGAGACTGGAGTTTCTGGGAGATGCTGTGCTGGAGCTGATCAGCAGTGATTATCTGTATGCAAGATTTACCCAGATACCGGAGGGAGAGCTGACAAAGAAGAGAGCCAGCCTGGTGTGTGAGCCAAGCCTTGCCTATTGTGCAAGAGAATTCGGACTGCCGCAGTTTCTGTTGCTTGGAAAGGGCGAGGAGGCGACCGGTGGACGCAACCGCGATTCGATTACCTCGGACGTGATGGAGGCGGTGATCGGCGCACTGTATTTGGACGGCGGTTTTGACGCGGCACATGATTTTATCCACCGATTCATTTTATCCGATCTGGAAAATAAAATTCTGTTCTATGACAGCAAGACGGTGCTGCAGGAAATTCTGCAGGCAGAAGGCGATGGGGAGTTTTCTTACGAACTCAAAGGAGAAGAAGGACCGGATCACAACAAATCGTTCTGGGTTGATGCAGTCAGAAACGGGGAAGTGATCGGCAGCGGGCATGGCCGTACCAAAAAGGCGGCGGAGCAGCAGGCGGCTTATGAAGCGATCCTGAAGCTTCGAAAGCGCTAAGGAGCCTATAATATATGTATTTAAAGAGTATAGAAGTACACGGGTTTAAATCCTTTGCCAATAAAATCCTGTTTCAGTTCCACAACGGAATCACCGGTATTGTCGGACCAAACGGCAGCGGAAAGAGGAATGTTGCAGACGCCGTGCGCTGGGTGCTGGG
>OGRG01002050.1_pt1 | contig 12369 bp, 8 predicted proteins | sample 1553501 | NCBI WGS metagenome assembly OGRG01 (sample SAMEA2580018, study PRJEB22360) | human gut metagenome | biome: human gut; feature: human-associated habitat; material: faeces | place: Denmark | collected 2008/2010 | reverse complement strand
GTTCATCACCCGATAAATATTTATCTATAACCGCATCCGGCAATAACTTTTTTATTTTTTCTTCCAGTATCTGAACCATAGATACTTCATCATCGCAGATAGCAATTCGCATATTGTCACTTCCTTGCTTACATATATTTATAGCTATTATATCGGATAAGTTCATGCAATATCTATCTGGAATGTTGTGAATTGACCTTTTTTTGTTGTGAAAAGGGGCTGTGGCGAATGAATGATCATCATGACCAGATAATCCAGACCCATTTTTTCCAAAGTCTCATCAATACTCTTGGCTGCCGACTCATTGGTCTTATGCTCCGCAGCGACCTTCGATACGACAAAAAGCTGCTCTCTCGGCACACCACAGGTTCTGACACCTTCACCGACACCGCGCTCATTACCGTAAGCCTGCGCTGTATCAATATGACGGTAGCCCGTTGCAACAGCAGCCCTTGTTCAATGTATAATTTTTGCTCAAAACACTCATCAGTTCTTACCTAAACCTTTCAATTAATCTTCTTTCCATACTTCCTTAGCCATTGTAATCCTCCATTCCTGCCATATAAGACACTATCCTAATCTGTTATATTCTTCATCAGTTACAGGCTCACACCATTCATTACTTGTATTCTCGCCCGGAATCTCTGCAGCAATATGTGAAAACCAGCTGTCCTTCTTAGCTCCATGCCAGTGCTTAACTTCTGGTGGAATTGCGATTACAGTTCCAGGCACAAGGCTTACAGGCTCCTTGCCCTCTTCCTGATACCAGCCCTCTCCAGCTGTACATATAAGCATCTGTCCTCCGCCCTTTGTTGCATGATGGATATGCCAGTTATTACGGCATCCCGGCTCAAAAGTCACATTTGCAAGAAAAAGCCCGCACTTAGGATCAGTCAGCGGATTCAGAAAAGAATCACCAATAAAATACTTAGCATATGCTGTATTTGCCTGACCTGTTCCGAAAACATTCTGCTTTTCAAAATCATCCTTATCCATAAATTTCATGATAATAACACCTCTTCTTTCATAAAAATGTAAATTATTTGATACCTGTATGATACGACTTGAAGTTAGCTTTAGGGCAAGAGGTTTATGAGATTTTATATAATTTTTTGCACAAATGTTATGTCTGGTCTTCCGCTCTGGTGCACCGACTTGCGTTTTGGACTTCCGCGTGCCTCCCCTCCGCCTCAACGTCCAATCTGCCGCTCTTTCTCGCCCCACCACGCAAAAAAGGCGGATTGCAAAGCAATCCGCCAGTCTCATTCCGCCAATTCTAATCCGCCAGTCCAATTCCACTATTTCCATGCCAGTCATCAGCCAATTCCACCAAGTAAAGCACCTGCAATAAGTGCAACAAGTGAAAGTGGGACAAGGACATATTTGCCAAGTGGTACAAACCACTTTCCAATAGGCTTATCTGCACCTGCATTAACAGCATCAACAGCAAACTTCTTTCCTGCAACCCAGAAGAACATAATTGCTGCGAGCATTGCGCCAAGTGGGCAGATATAGATAGATACTGCGTCCATCCAGCCTGATACAATACCCTGTATTACAAGTGACACAACACAGCCAGCCACTGCAATAATTCCAACAGATGCAACACGGTTAAGCTTAAGCTTCTCCTGAATAGTTGCAACCGGAGCTTCATACAGATTAACAAGTGAGCTCATGCCGGCAAACAGAACACATACATAGAATACAATTCCTACAATCTTGCCACCCGGCATACCATTAAATACATTTACAAGATAGATAAACATAAGTCCGGGACCACCTGAAGATAACTCGGCACCGCCTGCTGCCATACCTGGAATAATAACAAATGCAGCTAATAAAGCAGCAATAGTATCAAATACAGCAACATTTCTTGCTGATGTAACAACATTTTCCTTATCACTAAGATATGAACCATAGATAACAGTTCCGTTACCTGCGATAGACAGTGAGAAGAACGCCTGACCAAATGCATATATCCAGAGCTTTATATCAAGAATTCCCTTAGGATTAAGAGTAAAAATGTATTTATAACCTGCACTTGAAACATGAAGCGTGAAGATATATATTCCAAGTCCTACAAACATGATGAAAAGCAAAGGCATCATGACCTTGTTTGCTTTCTCAATTCCGCCTGCAATACCAAGTGCCATAATAACAGCAGTTACAACCATCGCGATTATAAGCCACATATTATTGCCAAATGAGCTTGCTGTACTTCCAAACATACCACCAATAGCTGACATATCATTGCCCATTGCTGAAAGCTTTCCAGAAAATGCAAGATAAGTATATTTGAATATCCAGCCAACAACTACAGTATAGCCCATTGCCAAAGCCAGTGAGCCAAGCACAGGAATAAAACCAATTGACTCACCTGCTTTTCTCTTTCCTGTACGCATCTGCATACAGTCGCCAAATGCTTTAATAGGTCCGCCCTTAGTCGCACGACCAAGTGCCATCTCCTCTATAACACCTGTTGAACCTATCAGTATTACAAATATTACATAAGGTATTAAAAATGTCATACCACCCCATGCAGATACCATATATGGAAAACGCCATATATTTCCCATTCCTACTGCCGAACCGATACAAGCAAGAATAAAACCTGTACGGCTCTTAAAGCCATCTCTTTCCAATTCAATTCCGTTATTTCCCATAACTTTAGTTCCTTTCTTTCTCATATTGTGAATAGCCACATTTACTATACATTTTCCTGCAAAGATATCTTATACACAAAAAAGCAAAGAAACCATTACCCCTTCCGGGTCATGGCTCCTTTGCCTTTGATGTTTGTATAATATACCATTGTGTTATTCCTGTAAAATACATGTTGGTTATCTAATCATAACCAAAAATAATAGTTAAACTACATAATCCACATCTGCGCCAGATACATCACAACTGGCATCGTAATAATTGAAAACAGCGTTGACAGGCAGACCATACATACCGCCCGCTCATAATCCTGCCCGAATTTCTGTGCAAATATTGCCGTACTCGTTCCAACTGGTGTTGCCGCAGCAATCAGTGTAATCATTCCAATCTGACCATGTCCCACCGGTATAATATAAAGTACAAGCAGTGTAAGCAACGGAATTATTATAAGCCTGACAAACGATGCCAGATACAGGGATGGATTAAGCAGTAAGTCACAGATTCTGACACATGACAGATAATATCCCAGTACTATCATGGCTGCAGGTGTATTAAGTGCTGCAACTCCAGCCATCGTGCTGTTTATTACACCTGGCAGTTTAATTCCCGTAATAAAAAGAAACAGTCCTATAACAAGTGATATTGTCACAGGATTGACAAATACCTTTTTTATATTTATCATATCCTTGCGGCGGGTTATTATCACAATACCGTATGTCCACTGCAACAGATTAAGAATACTGGCTCTTTCAGAAGATGCTTCGCGTGCTGTCAGTGAAAGTCTTGGAGATGCCGGCGAAATAAGGCTCTGTCTCCGCTCAAGTGCAGTTCTTGTCAGCAATGTACTTAAAGATTTTATCCATGAGCACCCTCATGTCAGCTTTTCAATATCTTCTGAACCAAAAGGGTGTGACCTGCTGATTGACTCTGTCTCATCAGCTTATGATATTCCAGACAATGCACATCTTCTTATGACAGAAGAAATCTGCCTTGCCGTTTCATCATCACATCCACTTGCCCATACCGGACACATATCAGTAGAACAGATGATGGACGAGAAATTCATTGACCTTGCAGATACTCCATCTTACGCCGGAGTGTTCAATTCAATATTCAGTAAATTTAAGAAAACTCCTCAGATAGCCTACTCATGCAATGATTACATATTACAGGGCAAGCTCATAAGTCTCGGTCTTGGAGTATCATTTGTTGCCTCTGTAACATGGACAAGCAGCAGCCTTCCTGAAAACATAAGCCTGCTGCATATAGATGACTGTCCACATTTCAGAAGCATTTATTATCAGCCGCTTGGCTCATTCTGCTCAGAAAATCAGCGAATCTTCGAGCACCAGCTTGAAGAATATTTCAAGAAATTGAATAAATAATGCACCTGTGTATTTTAATGCACTTCTAATGGTGTGTCTTCACCGGCTGCAAACTGCACAACACTCTTAACTGAAGACTCAACCATGTCAGACACAGCCTGATCTGTGAAAAATGCAATGTGAGGTGTGACAATAGTATTCTGGAAAGACTTAAGTATGATGTAATCGTGATTAACAACAAGGTCATCATACTTACGGTCTGTACGGATAAAATCATCTTCACCCTCGCAGCAGTCAGTTCCAACTGAACCAATCTTGCCACTCTCAACAGCCTCAATCAGATTCTTTGTATCAACAAGTGCACCTCTAGCCGCATTTATAAGGATAACGCCATCCTTCATCTTTGCAATTGAATCCTTATTAATCATATGATATGTCTCATCACTTAAAAAAGTATGAAGCGAGATAATATCTGACTTAGCGTACAATTCATCAAGCGTTACATATTCAACATTTTCAAGGTCTTTTGCAGGGTATGGGTCATACGCAATAATCTTACATCCAAATCCTGAAAGATTCTTAATAACTGCCTTTCCAATTCTTCCTGTTCCGATAATACCTACTGTCATATTCTGCATTTCTCGTCCACATATAGGACCAAGTGAATAATCCGCTGTGTGCGAACGCATCATTACATACAAAGCCTTGCGGATACACATAAGCATAAGCATTACTGTATAATTGGCAACTGAATATGGCGAATATCCGCTGTGTGCAACACGGATTCCAAGGCGCTTTGCTGCCTCAAGGTCAACACTGTTATATCCGATTGTCCTGAAACCGATATACTTAACACCTTCTGCTGCAAGCTTTTCAAGAACAGGTGCTGACAAGTCACACATGCCATCGCACACCAACATAGCCTCACAGCCTTTGACACTTTCTATATCACCTGCTGTAAATCCGCTTCTATTAATCTGTAATTCCACCTTGTATACATTTGCAAATGTATCAAAATACTGTTTTTCATCTGGACGAACGCTGAATGCTGCTATCTTCATAATGTTTCACTCCTCCTACTTAATCCACTCGTATGTAAGTTTTCCAAGAATCTCGATTCCCTTAACAATCTGTTCATCAGAAGGTGTCGAATAGTTAAGTCTGAATCCATTAGATTTCTGGTTCTCATCTGCTAAGAACGCTGCTCCCGGAACTGAAAGAACGCCTCTGTTAATGGCCTCCCTTACAAATGGTGCAGAATCCATTCCATCTGGCAGGAATGCCATTACAAAAAGTCCACCCTCAGGGTGACCGAAGGTTACTGAAGGATGGAATTCCTTCTTCATGCACTCCATCATGAGATTACATTTATGCTCATACACCTTTCTTGAATCCTCGAGATGCTTGTCAAAATCATAGTTATTAATATATTCATTACAAATGTACTGGAAAAGTACAGTTGAATGTACATCTGTGCACTGCTTTGCAACTGTAAGCGGTCCTGTGAGCGACTTGTTGAACACAAGAAAGCCAAGACGGAATGCAGGTGCCATTACCTTTGAGAAGCTTCCTGCATATATAACCCTGCCCTCTGTATCCATTGATTTGATAGTTGGCACATTTTCACCTGCAAATCTTAATTCACCGTAAGGATTGTCCTCTAATATTGCGATATCATATTTGCAGCAAAGCTCATACACTTTTTTTCTCTTCTCAAGAGAAGTTGTGATTCCTGTAGGATTCTGAAAAGATGGAATTGTGTATAAAAGCTTTGCATCAGGATTAGCCTTTAAAGCCTCCTCAAGCGCATTTATATTCATTCCGTCCTGCTCCATTGGGATTCCTACAAGCTTTGCACCGTAAGAACGGAATGTATTAAGGCAGCCTACAAATGCAGGCTCTTCAGTAAGCACAACGTCTCCTTCATTAACAAGTGCCTTAGTTGTAAGGTCCGCACACTGCTGTCCGCCTGACACTATGAAAAGCTCATTATTCTCGAAATCAAAGCCTTCCTTCTTCTCAAGATATTTCTTCATGGTATCACGCAGAGGTGTATAACCTTCACTCAGTCCATACTGTAATAAAGAGACAGGATTCTCGCTGAGTCCCTTTGCTGCTATCTCTTCTATCTCCTTGCATGGGAATGTCTCTGCTGACGGATTGCCACCACCAAAAGATATAATATCCTTGCTTGCTCCTAACTTAAAAAGTTCTCGTATCATCGAACCATGTACACCTGATAAACGATTAGAAATCTCGTATTCCATATATATATTTCCTCCTTCAAATACTTGCTAATGTAAAAAAGGGGCCAGAATCCCCTAAAGATTTCCGGCTCCTTTGCCTTTGATAATGGTATCATAACCCCATTTGTCATTCCTGTAAAATAAATGTTGGTTATTAAATCATAAATCGTAGTAATAGTTATTCTTTTCAAATATTATAAAATTATCAGATAACTTTTCACTTATCCCAGCTTCCCTCTTTTCTTAAGATATACGAATGCGGCAGCGCATATCACAACCGATAACACTGAACCTGCCGGTGCAGCAAGTCCCCTGTGGTTGGCAATCATCGTTATTATAATGAACGCAATCTGAATACAACCATCCTGTATTGCAACCGGAATTAGTATTCCAAGTCACCATAAACAATTATTTTTGTCAACCTGCGTCGCCCAAGTCGCCAATATTTCACTTTCCCCGTCGCCAATAATTAAATATGGCGACTTGAGGGCAGCGTGCAGCTATTTTTACACCAAATCCAGAGCATCTGCTTCTAATATACTTAAATATTTTTTACAGATAGGCCTTCCGTTCGAAGCAAAAAAAAGAATCCATGCCTTTCCCGCATGAATTCATTTTATCGTTCCTTACGCATCCTTATATTCTATTTTTAATGGTGTATGGAATCAATATTTTCGGCTGTACAGAACTCTCATCATACACAATTATCTTCTTTTGAATAGCATTTAAATCTGTGAAATACGCTAAATACAGACTGAACAATTCCCAATATGTTTGATCCCAAATCAAAGCCTTTTCTTCACTCGCTTTTATAATACGTGGAAAAACATAATTTGTAGAAATCATTTTTATAGTTAATCCATAATTATTACAAACAGATTCTATCACCCTATCTATATGATCTGCTGTATATTCAGAACCATTATCACGTACAATACTATTTTCATATATAAAATCATCAATTGTCATTCATATCACCTTTTTCTAAACTCATAAATTATAAGGTCATCACAACTAATTGAATCATTTTTTATTTGTGCTTTTTATTTCCGCTACCAGTTCTTCATACTTACGTTCGTCAATAATATATTTCCGTTTAATCAGTATATAAGCAGCTCCTATAGAAATTACCGGAACAGCTACAATTCCAAGACGCAATATAAATCTTTGTCCGGCATCTGCTGTCTGAATAAATTTATCTGCCTGTACAATTACATTTTCCGAAGTAAGTTCTCCTGTACCAGCTTTTATTTCTAATCCGGATATTTTCTGACTGATTGCATAGATATTGCTTATAATCAGTATTAACGCAACAACCGCCTGATCAACCGCACTGGCCAGCTTTGTTGCAAAAGATCTTACTGCTGAGATAATACTGTCATGTCGTTCATGAAACCGGACTTCATCATACTCTATGGTATTATTTAACATGACAATCATCGTCATATTGAATGCTCCCTGCGAAAAGAAGATTAGAAAACCGATGATATTCAGTAAAACAACACTTTTTGGTAAAATGTAGCCTACACTCATAAAAAGCATATACCCAATGACTGTAATGATGGTAGCTGCAGTTATAATCTGATTTCGTGTGAATTTTGAGGAAAGCCACGCAAAAGATGCCTCTGATATCAGCGTTCCTAATCCATACATAATTGTAAACCAAAATACAATACTGCCACCTACAGAATATCCAAATTCAAAATAAAAGAAATTCATTCCAATCATAATCAGAAGACCATTTCCGATTTGGAATAATAAACATGCAATTCCAATCACTATCAACTGATCATTTCTCAGGAATATATGAAACATATCTTTTAATGACAGTGTTCTCTTCTTTTCCGGTCGTTTTCTCTCTTTTACTCCAAACACTGTAAGTAGTTGGAAACCAATAAAACAAAAAGCAATCACAATCGCAGCCGTCCGATATGCCATAATCGCATTTCCAGCTACCATATCAGGGAGCAGACCTGCAACAGAAAACTGTCCGATACAGATAAAAATTCCCTGTACGGTTACCAGCCAGTTCCGTTCTCCCGGATCTGATGTAAGACTCGGCAGCATTCCCCAATAGGCAATATCATTCATTGTGTAAGTCATTCCCCATAAAAGATATCCCACTCCAAAAAATGCAACAAATCCCCATCCTTCCGGCCTTACTGTAAACAAGCAGATAATTATCAGGCTGTTTAAAATTACTCCTATAAAAATCCAAGGTTTAAATTTTCCGGCTTTCAAATGCGAATTTTCAATAATAATTCCCATCATTGGATCATTAATGGCATCCCACAGCAGACACACAACCATAATTGCTGATATTACTGCATATTGGGCAACTGTCAGTTTCATCGTATATTGAATATATGTAAGAAGAAACATAGAGATAAGTGCATACGCCATATCTCTTCCGGTTGCTCCTATACAATAGCTCCATTTTGTGCGTTTATCCAATTTATTGTTTTCCATATACGACTCCCCCTCTCTCTATTTCTTCAGCAGTCTTTTAAAAGCCTGCAGATATTTTTTATTTGCATTGTAAACTAACATATCGATTAACTTCGGAGTTGCAATTCCACCACTGGTTGCAATCAGTCCTTCCAGATTTCCTTCTTCGACTCCCATTTTTACCATTTTAAAGGCCGGGTCCCGCTCTGATTTTCCCCGAAGTATAATCTTAAGTCCGATATGTACGACTCCACGAACAAATTTTCCAAACATTGAGACATTTACCACATCCTGATAGGAATCGTAAACCGTATACTCTCCACGCTTTTTTTCTTTGTCATGTTTCGGTTCACCGCCTAATAGCTGATAAAATTGTTCTGCACTGATTTCCATTCCATGTGGCTGCTCTCTAAAATAATCCGGAAACAGTTCTCTTTCATTTCTAAAATAACTATTTCCTACTACTTCCATATTCGCCTTTAATTGCAAATCATGTACCGACGCTCCGATACAGATCTGATATTTGCCGCTTAACATGGAAAAGGCTTTTTTCTCTACATCATAGACGGAAAAACTTCTTTCATCCAGCTCTAATATAACTTCTTTTTCTTCTCTTGGATGCAGATATATTTTTTGAAATTCCTTTAGTTCTATATGGCTTCTGATAACATCTGATTCAATCGGGCAGATATATAACTGTGCTATTTCTGCTCCACTCACTTTTCCGATATTTTTAATTTTAAAACGAATTTGTATCTTTCCACCACTATATACTTCCGGCACATTCAATTCCGAATAGGAAAAAGAAGTATAGGAAAGTCCATAACCAAACGGATATTTTACCGGAACATGGAATGTCTCATAGTAACGATAACCTACAAAAATGCTTTCCCTGTATTCTACATCATCATTCGGAGGTGCAAAATATCTCCATGCCGGGGTATCTTTTTCTGAAAACGGAATTGTCTCTGCCAATTTACCGGATGGATTCACCTCTCCACTGATTAAGTCAGCAACAGATTCCCCTACAGCCTGTCCTCCGAGGTACATGTGAAGAATTGCTCCTACATTCTTTTCAAAACTAAAATCCATAGGCGCACCACCGAAACTAATTGCTGCAATATGATCTTTTCCGACAGTTTCTGCAATTTCAGCCAACAGCTCTTCCTGATTTTGAGGAATTTTAAGATTTTTCCTGTCGTATCCTTCTCCTTCGTAAGATTCTGTAAGACCGATAAAATATAGAATCACACAATCCTTTTTTCTATATTCCTGTTTCAGTTTTTCTATCGTATCCTGTAGTTGCTTTTCTCCTAATTCTTCCTTTTCATTCTGATATCCCTGTATATAAGTTACCTGATATCCTTTTTCACGTATTGCTTCAATCGCATTTGTCATCTTCGTCGGCTGGATATGACTGCTCCCACCTCCCTGAAACCGCATCTGCCTGGCAAGCTCTCCAATAATGATTACCTTCTTCTCTTTTCCAATTGGCAAAACACTATTATTTTTCAAAAGTACTGCACTTTCATTTTCCAGTTTACGTGCCACCTGATTCTGTTCTTCCATATCTACCTCATAATTTTCTTCTTTATTTTTATGAAGTGATACAAAATTCTGCAGAACATTCTTAGTCCAGTTATCCAGTTCCTGATCCGTAATCCGGCCATCCTTATACGCTTCTTTTAACACATCTGTGTGGAAGCCTTTCGGATCTGGCATTTCCAGTGTCAGACCATTTTTCATACAGCTTACAATATCATTTGCTGCTCCCCAATCCGACACCACACCACCTTGATATTTCCATTCTTTTCTCAGAACATCTGTCAGTAAGTATTTATTTCTTGCTCCAAATTCGCCATTAATCCTGTTGTATGAAGCCATTACAGAAGTCGGTTTTGCTTTTTTCACAACTTCTTCAAAAGCCGACAGATATATTTCCCTAAGAGTTCTTTCATCAATCTGGCTATTGGATGTCATTCGTCTTGTTTCCTGTGAATTAACAGCATAATGCTTTAAGCTCGTACCTATTCCAAGACTCTGTACACCTTCAATATATCCCGTTGCCAGCTTTCCTGTCAAATACGGATCTTCACTGAAATATTCAAAATTTCTTCCGCATAATGGAGAACGCTTGATATTGATTCCGCAGCCTAGCACAATGGATATCTGCTCTTTTTTTGCTTCTTTCGCAATCGCTTCACCCATCTTTTTAACAATAGCAGGATTCCAACTGCAGGCTATTGCACTTGCAGTTGGAAAACAGGTTGCTGGCTTACCGGTTTCAATATCCCCAACCTTTTCCTGTTCCAGTTTTCGAATCCCATGTGGTCCGTCTGTCATCATAATAGAGGGAATTTTTCCATTACAGTCATAAGTATGCCAATCACCAACACCGCCTAAAAGCCGGATTTTTTCATCTATTGTTAACTGTTCGCATATTTTATCAATGTTCATGGCTTATCCCCTCTTTCAAAGTCCATATCTAATGCCAATATTCTGTCGAAGTTGTTATCCATTGTGATTCATCTCTGCTTGGATATGTATCTGAGTATTTCTCTGCACGTTCTATCATTCTGATATACGCTTCAGCCGAATTAAATGTTGCATTAATATCCACAATATCGCTATTGGTTGACATCTTTTTCCAGAAATCTGGTACTAAACCATAATGTGCAACACCACGATCACCATTAACATCAAATGTGACATTTCCTGTAGTTTGTTTATTAACCTTTGCTGTTACTCCATCCGCATAAATTCCCGGATATAAATCTGTAAAAGTGTCATAATCAACTGTATCGAAACTTTCTTGTACTTTATCAAAGTTCGGTAACATGCATGCACCATTAACATCGCTTCCATACGGTATTCCAAGAATCATGTCATCTGACTCATCATCATTCATGTTATACCATGTAGTCGGCACTTCGTATGGTCCGTCATATTTAAAGTAATTTTGATTATCTAATATTCCTGTAGTCGGTGTTTCTGAATTATTACTCAGTTCTATCATATATTCCAGATAATCCGTTGCACATCTCTGATGTCCTGTTGTTGTTTCCCACATCATAGGTGATATAATTCCACCAAGCTGATATATTTTTATCATACGTGGAATATCCAATTGTTCCCATGCCTCATCTTCTGGATTAAACATATCCAAAATTCTTGTATGAGAACATATAATTCCCGGATATTTTTCTTCTATTTTATGTCCATACTTCTGCAATGTCAAAAACATTTTCTCCGGTCGGGTTGCTCTGAAAATAGATACTGTCAGTTCATTGATTGGAACTGCATCTACATATTCTCCATAGCCTTTGTACAGGCACGCATACCCGATGGTCTTGTAAAAATCGTCAATGGTCAACGCATCTTCCGGGCTCTTATACTCGATCACATTATAGGTTCTCATAATGTGACCGATTTCATTCTTAATTTGTCCGGTACGCCCTTCTTTTATGATAAGAAGGTCGATACGGATTGGTTCCTTGCTCAGATTGTATTCCGGCTTTAACTCCAGCCGTTCAATATCTTCGTGGAATTCCAGCCCCGCGGCGGCACAAAACGCCGGATGCCACTGGAGCTTATCTGGTGCATTTTTCAAATTGCTTCCTCCTGTTTGTGTGAATCACGATTCCGCAACATCGCAATTTGTTTTCGTGCACAAATGCTTAGTTTTCACC
>OGRG01002023.1_pt1 | contig 12495 bp, 9 predicted proteins | sample 1553501 | NCBI WGS metagenome assembly OGRG01 (sample SAMEA2580018, study PRJEB22360) | human gut metagenome | biome: human gut; feature: human-associated habitat; material: faeces | place: Denmark | collected 2008/2010 | reverse complement strand
AGTCGATTCCGGCGAAAAAATGCGGTGTCCAGACCGGCGAGCCTGTGGCAATGGCACTGCGGAAATGCCCGAATATGGTTATTGTTCCCAGTGATTTCGATCTTTATGTCAAGTGCTCCCGGGCCTTCAAGAAAATCTGCGCATCCTACACTCCGGTCATGGAGTCTTTCTCGATTGACGAAGTGTTCCTTGATATGACGGGAACCTCTCTTTTGTACCCGGATCCGATCGCGGCAGCACATGAAATTAAAGACCGGATTTCCGACGAGCTGGGATTTACGGTAAATGTCGGCATTTCCACCAATAAACTCCTGGCCAAAATGGCGTCCGATTTCGAAAAACCGAACAAAGTGCATACCCTGTTTCCAGAAGAAATCCCTGCGAAGATGTGGCCTCTTCCGGTACGCGAGCTTTTGTTTCTCGGCAAAGCGTCCGAAAAGAAGCTGACCGAGGCCGGAATCCGCACGATCGGAGATCTGGCACATGCATGGGAAACTGATATTCAGACCCTGATTGGCAATAAAAACGGCCATCAGCTGTACCAGTACGCCCGCGGCATCGACGATTCCCCCGTAAAAGCACAGCCCGATGAGGCGAAAGGCTTCAGCGCAGAGACGACCTTTAACGAGGACATCGTCTCTATCGAACAGGTCGACCCGATTCTTCTCGCCCAGTGTGACATCGTGGCCGCCCGCATGCGTCGGAAAAAGAAAAAATGCACCTCCGTTTCCATAACCTTCCGCACCCTCGATTTCCGAAACCGCTCACACCAGACAAAACTTCCAAATGCGACCGATATCACAGATGAAATCTACCGCTGCGCCAAACAGCTCTTCCGCGAATCCTGGAAAGGAGAGCCCCTCCGCCTGATCGGTGTCTCCGTAACCGGCCTTACCGAAGACGATTTCGAACAGCTCTCCCTCTTCGAAGATCCCGAAAAGAAGGAGAAAAGCCGTAAACTCGATGCCGCCCTCGACGCAATCCGCCAGAAATACGGCAACGACAAAGTCACCCGCGCAAGCATCCTGAACGGAACACAGGGAATTGCAAGAAAAGCGAAGGCACAGATGAAAAATGATGCGGAAAACTGAAAAATAATCTTCAAAGAAGGCAGCGGAGAAAAACGCTGCCTACTTTGAAAATAAAGCAAAACAACGATAATATTCGGAAAAATGAAAATACAACAATTGATATATTTCTGAAAATAAGATATAATAATCGGAAAGAAGCACACTGGAAAGGAGGAAACGAATGAAAACATGCAAGGAAATGGCAAAGCTATGGGGCGTTACGGAACGCACTGTAACAACTTTCTGCAAAACAGGTAAAATTCCAGGAGCCGTAAAAGAAGGAAAAAGCTGGCGCATTCCGGATGAGGCAGAAAAACCAGTGGATGGCAGAATACTGTCAGGAAAGTATGTAAAAAAAGAGGAAAAAGAAGCAAGAAAGCCACTCCCGATCGGAATATCGGATTACGTACGGGCACAGTCGGAATATTATTATGTGGACAAGACAGGAATGATCAAAGAATTTCTGGATCGAAAACCACTGGTATCACTGTTTACGCGGCCGAGACGATTTGGAAAGACGTTGAATATGGATATGCTTCGCGTTTTCTTTGAAATTTCCGATACAGATACCAGCCAGTATTTCCGGGACAAAGAAATCTGGAAATGTGGAGAAGAATACCGAGAGCATCAGGGAAAATATCCGGTTATTTTTCTGACGTTTAAAGATATAAAATTTGCGTCCTGGGAACTGACTTTTGCAAAAATTGCAGAGCTGGTACAGGAAGAGTTCGGCAGACATAAGGAACTTGGAACGAGTGAGAAACTAGAACTATATGAGAAGGATTATTTTCGGAAAATACTGGCAGGTCAGGCAAATGAAGTAGAACTTTCTTCGTCTCTGCAGAAACTTTCCAAAATGCTTCATGAACATTATGGAAAAGCACCGATCATTATGATCGATGAATATGATGCACCGATTCAGGAAGGCTATTCGAAAAAGTTTTATGAAGAAATTGTTGGATTTATGTGGAATTTCTTTTCCGGCGCATTCAAAGACAACAGGCATCTGTCGTACGGTTTTTTAACTGGAATTCTGCGGATTGCACAGGAAAGTATATTCAGTGGTCTGAATAATCTGACGGTAAATTCCATTCTGGATGAGACATATGATAAATACTTTGGATTTACCCGTGCAGAAGTCCATAAAATGCTGCGGGATTACGGTGCTCTCGAAAAAGAAGCAGAGCTTAAAACCTGGTATGACGGATATCTTTTTGGCGCAGAAGAAATTTACAATCCCTGGTCCGTGGTCAACTATATTGCACAGGGGTGTATTCCAAAGGCATATTGGGTAAACACCGGAAAGAATGAAATTCTGGAAGAAGTTCTGAAGGCAGCGACAGAGGATGTCATAGAGAAATTGTATGCATTGCTGCAGGGAGAGCGAGTGGTTGCGAGAATCGATCAAAATGTAGTTTACCGGTCTCTGCTGGAAGAACCCTCCAGTATTTACAGTCTGCTTCTGGTTGCTGGATATCTGAAAACACCAAAAAAGGAGTTGCAGACAGACGGATCGTATCTGTGTGAGGTATCCATTCCCAACTGGGAGATTGCGGCAGTTTACAAAGCAGAGATTTTATCCCATCTGCTGCAGATTGGAGCAGTAACCAGAACGACAGCAGACCGGATTGCGGAAAGCCTGTATACGAATGATGTGAAAAAACTGCAGAGTGCGATTGCAGAGTATATGGACAAGTCGATCAGTTTTTACGATGCGGGCGCAGAAGGTTTTTACCATGGACTGGTACTGGGATTGATTGCATTGCTGGATCAACAGTATAAAATCAGATCCAATCGAGAATCCGGTGAAGGGCGATACGATATCAGCCTGTTTCCGAGAGAACCTCGATATCCTGGCATTCTAATGGAAGTGAAATGGAAAAAGGGAATCACAGAGGACACACTGAAAAAATTAGCGAAAGAAGCATTAAACCAGATTGAAACACAGCGATACGATGCAGAAATGCGGCAGGAAGGGGTTACGGAAGTCATCAAACTTGGAATCGCCTTTTCTGGAAAAAATGTAAAAATTTGGACGGTATAAAAACAGGAGAAGACAAAACAGGGGGAAGCAAAATGAAAAAATTAACAACGGCAAAGATATGGCAGTTCGCAGCAGGCCAGTTTGGATGGGCGCTGCTGTCTGGTATCATATCGAACTGGCTGGTGTACTTTTATCAGCCGGATGAAACCGCAATCAGCCAGGGCCAGACGGTATTCATACCGCAGGGGCTGGTGATTTTCGGGGTTTTTACCATCATTGGAGGGATCACAGCCTTCGGAAGAATTTTTGATGCATTCACTGATCCGATGATTGCGTCCTGGTCAGACCGGTGCACTTCAAAAAACGGACGGCGGATCCCGTTCTTAAAAGGCGCGTCCCTGCCGCTGGCACTTTCCACCGTGCTGGTGTTCTGGTCACCGGCGAATGAAAACAGCTGGATCAATGCTGCGTTCTTATTTGTGATGATTCTGGCATACTATCTTTCGATCACGGCATATTGTACCCCATACAATGCCCTGATTCCGGAACTGGGCCATACACAGCAGGAACGCCTGAATATATCCACCATCATTTCTTTCACCTTTATTGCAGGAACCGCTGTGGCCTATCTGGCACCGGCGATCTGGGGTACGCTGATTCCTTCCTTCGGAAGAGTAAATGCAATCAGGATCACTTTCACAGCCATGGCAGCGGCAGCATTCATATGCATGCTTGTGCCGGTATTCTGCATCCGGGAAAAAGATTACGTAGATACCGTTCCCTCGAAGGATTCGGCCTTTCGTTCCCTTACAGCAACCTTTCGGAATGGAGAATTCCGGAAATTTGTAGGATCTGATATCTTTTACTGGATCGCGCTCACCATGTTCCAGACGGGCCTTCCGTTTTTCGTTACCAGCCTGCTGAAACTCCCGGAGACGATGACAACGCTGTACTTTGTGGGAATGACGGCACTGTCGCTCGTCTTTTACATTCCGGTCAACAAACTGACACCGAAACTGGGCAAGAAAAAGATGATTCTGTTTGCCTTTGCTGTTTTCAGCTTTGCATATTTTTACACAGGCTTTATGGGAAACATCCCGTTCATCCCGGAAGCCGTACAGGGCCTGATTCTGACAGCCGCGGCAGCACTTCCCATGGCGATTTTCGGTATTCTGCCGCAGGCGGTTGTCGCAGATATTGCACAGAGCGATGCGATTACCTCGGGAAGCAGCCGCGAGGGAATGTTCTACGCAGCCAGAACTTTCGCCTTCAAGCTGGGGCAGAGCCTTTCCATGCTGATCTTTACGGCGGTCTCCACCATTGGAAACGGCAGTGGAGCCGGATACCGGATTGCAGCATTCGGTGCAGCTGTATTCTGCGGCGCAGGCGGACTGATACTGATGTTTTACGATGAGAAAAAGATTAACTGCGTGATGAACGGAAAAGCATAGGTCAGTACTCAGCACGGCGGCCTTTTTTATCTCGAAATCAGCTCCTCCGCATGCTTTAATGCATCCGAAATATTCGAACAGAAATTTTCTTCCCCGACAAGATCCACAAAGCCGGATTTTTTCATCACCTTCATCGGCTGCTCATTCACATGAGAGAAGACGAGGGTGATCCCTTTCGATTCGCAGAGCTTCGTCAGATTCTGGAGTGCATTCATGGCTGTACTGTCGATCGCCGGTACGCTCCGCATCCGGAGAACGAGACATTTTGTGAAATCCTTTACCACGATGTGCTCAATCGCATCCGCCGCGCCAAAGAAGAGCGGTCCTGTGATCTCGTATACACGGATTTCCAGCGGCAGTTTCTGCAGATGTTCATCCACCGCCGGGGAATCATCGTCCACATAGACCCAGCTGTCGGCGTGCGTTTCCTCGCTCATCCGCTTGATGAAAAGCAGGCAGGCCAGAACCATGCCGATCTCGATTGCGACAACGAGGTCAAACACAACGGTCAGCACAAACGTAGTAAAAAGAACGATAATATCACTCTTCGGAGCCGTGCGTACAAGATGCACGAAGGTTCTCCACTGGCACATATTGTAGGCAACAAGGAACAGAATCGCGGCAATCGTCGGCATCGGAATCATGCCCGCAAACGGCATCAGCACAACAAGAACGATGACGAGCGTAATGGAATGCACCATACCCGCAACCGGCGTGCGTCCGCCGTTTTTGATATTTGCCGCCGTTCTGGCAATCGCTCCCGTAGCCGGAATACCGCCGAAAAGCGCAGAAGCAATATTTCCGGCACCCTGTGCAATCAGCTCTGTATCCGAACGATGCTTGCTGTTGATCATGCCGTCTGCAACAACACAGGAGAGAAGCGACTCAATCGCCGCAAGCACCGCGATCGTAAACGCATTTGGAATCGCCGACTGAATCAGTTTCATGTCAAAAACCGGCAGATGAAGCGTCGGAAGCGCATTGCTGATTGTGTACAGATTTCCAATCGTAGAAACGTGCAGCGGCAGAAACTGAACCATCAGAATACCGGCAATAACAGCAATCAGCGATCCCGGGATTTTCTTGAAAATCAGCGGAGACACAATCAAAATGGCAAGGCTGACCCCTCCGACAATCAGCGCATCCGGTGAAATCGTGGAAAAATTCTCCGCAAATGCCTTTAGTTTTTCCATCGTTTCAATCGGCTTTACCCCGTCAGGATACGTAACGCCGCAGAAATCCTTCAGCTGTCCGATCACGATCGTCACCGCAATACCGGAAGTAAAACCCGTTGTAATCGTATAAGGAATAAACTTGATCAGACTTCCAAAATGACAGAAGCCCATGATAATAAGGAAGACACCGGCAAGAATGGTCGCTGTCATCAGCCCCTCGAGGCCGTCCCGCGCGACAATACCGGCAACAATCGTGGCAAACGCGGCCGTCGGACCGGCAATCTGGACACAGCTTCCGCCGAGCGCGGAAATCACAAAGCCCGCCACAATCGCGGTGAAAATACCAGCCTCCGGTCCCACGCCGGAAGCAAGAGCCAGTGCAATAGAAAGAGGAAGTGCAATGATCGCAACGATGATACCGGCAGTCACATCTTTGGCAAACTGCGCGCGGTCATAGGACTTCAGAGAAGTGAGTAGCATTGGTTTGAACGAATTCATTTGAAAAGCTCGCTTTCTGTATTAGATTTGTATTACTGTTAGAACAACCTTTCAAGTATAGCATAAGAGACGGGAAGCAGGAAACCTTAAAAGGAATTGTTTGCCTTTCTATACAATCATGTTATGCATGACATTGCACACAGCCGGCAGAAAAATTCGAATGGAAAATTTTTCTGTCACTTTTTTGATTTTTTCAGTGACTTTCCTCTATGATCTATGGTACACTAATCCATGCGCGTTAAAAACGAGAATAGAATATCAAATGGAGGAAATCTCAAAATATGAGCAAAAAGAAAGGCGAAGGCCTGAAATCATTCAACAGGGGATTTAACGTGCCGGATACCTACATTATCATCTTTTTTGTGGTGGTTATCGCGGCCGTTATGACCTTCCTCGTCCCAAAAGGCTATTACGAGACGGAGGATGTCACGTACCTGATGAACGGGGTAGAAAAGACCCGTACCGTCATCAAAGACGGAAGCTTCCAGTATCTGACCGATGCTGCAGGAAAACCGGTCACAGAGGGTGTTGCACTGTTCAGCGGCGATGGCGGAACCGGATTTTTCAATTACATGTATAACGGAATTATCAGCAGCTCCGCCATCGAAATCATCGCATTTCTGATGGTAGTCGGCGGTGCTTTCGGTATCATGATCCGCACCGGAGCCGTTGAAGCCGGTCTGATCGGCCTGATCCGTAAAGCAAAAGGAGCCGAAAGACTGCTGATCCCGGTCCTTTTCGTCTTGTTTTCCCTCGGCGGAGCCGTGTTCGGAATGGGAGAAGAGGCCCTTCCGTTCACCATGATCCTCTGCCCGCTGTTCGTCGCTGTTGGATACGACACGGTCATTGCCGTGCTTGTTACGTACGTCGCAACACAGATCGGCTTCGGATCCTCCTGGATGAACCCGTTCTCTGTCGGAATAGCACAGGGAATCGCCGGCGTTGACGTCTTCTCCGGCGCAGGTTTCCGTATGGTGATGTGGGTGGTGTTCACCGCTCTTGGCTGCGGCATGACCATGTTCTATGCAGCAAAAGTAAAAAAGACCCCGGAAATCTCCGTTGCTTACGAAAGCGACCAGTATTTCCGTGATCAGAACGAAAAAACAGGCATCGACGAGGACCATTCCTTCGGCAGCGGCCATATCTTAGTTCTGGTAACACTGGCCGTTACCGTTGTCTGGGTCATCTGGGGCGTTATGGCAAAAGGCTATTACATGGCCGAAATCGCAACCCAGTTCTTCATCATGGGAATTGTGGCAGGTGTGATCGGTGTCATTTTCCATCTGAATGACATGAAAGTAAATGATATTGCCGTTTCCTTCAAAGACGGCGCAAAGGACCTGATCGGTGCGGCACTCGTTGTAGCGATGGCACAGGGCATCATGCAGGTGCTCGGCGGTTCCGATCCGACCACCCCGACCGTTATCAACACCATTATGTACGGCATCTCACAGGCCCTGGCCGATCTTTCCGGTGCAGCCGCAGCCGTGCTGATGTACGTGTTCCAGTCGGTCTTCAACTTTTTTGTCGTGTCCGGCTCCGGCCAGGCGGCGATCACCATGCCGATCATGGCACCGCTCGCGGACCTTCTCGGCGTATCCCGCCAGACATCCGTCCTTGCGTTCCAGCTCGGTGATGCTTTCACAAACCTGATCGTCCCGACCTCCGGCTGCCTGATCGGCTCCCTGGCGATTGCAAAAATCGAGTGGTCAAACTGGATCAAATTCATGTGGAAATTCTTAGGGATACTGATGATCGGAGCAGTCATTACGATTCTGATTGCGGTTGCCATTGGATTTTAAGAGGAGTGAGAGAAAATGATATTATTTCAGAACATAGACGTCTATGCGCCGGAACACCTCGGAAGAAAAGACGTTCTTACTGTGTATGATAAAATTGTCAAGATCGCAGATGCCGGCACGATAACGGCAGACGGCCTGCTCTCTGGCGCGGAGACCGTAGACGGAACCGGACTTGTCCTGACACCTGGCTTTGTTGACTGCCATGTTCACGTGCTCGGCGGAGGCGGTGAGGGCGGCTTTGCCAACCGCACCCCGGAGGCGACGATGGAAGGCCTGAACAAGTTCGGTGTGACAACCGTTGTCGGCTGCCTCGGAACTGACGGCATTGGCCGTGACATGTGCGCGCTCGTGGCAAAAACAAAAGGCCTCCGGGAGCAGGGCATGTCCGCCTGGTGCTACACCGGCAGCTATCAGGTTCCGGTGCGTACACTGACGGATGGAATTACGAAAGATATCATGATGATCGAAGAAATCATCGGAACTGGCGAAATCGCCATCTCGGACCACCGATCCTCACAGCCGACCTTCGAAGAATTCACCCGACTGGCAGCAGACACGCGCCTCGGCGGTGTTCTTTCCGGGAAAGCGGGAGTGATCAATGTTCACCTTGGCGACGGTGCAAGATGTATGGAGCTGATCGAACGCGTCATCAGCGAAACCGAAATCCCGGCCAGCCAGTTCCTCCCGACCCATGTCAACCGGAACGAGAAGCTGTTCCAGAAGGCAATTGAATACGCCGTAAAGGGCGGTGCGGTCGATTTCACCGGAAATGAAGAGATCGATTACTGGGAAACTGTCTGTGATGAAGTCCGCGTGTGCAAAGGAATCCGCCGCATGCTGGATGCAGGCGTGAACCCGAAACACATCACCATCTCATCCGACGGTCAGGGCAGTCTGCCGATCTTTAATGAGAAGGGAGAATTCCTGCGGATGGGCATGGGCCAGTCGAGCTGTTTGCTGAAAGAAGTAAAAGAATGCGTGGAGAAAGCGGGAATTCCGCTGGAAACCGCAATTTCGACGATTACGGCAAACCCGGCAGAGATCCTGTCACTGAAAGGAAAAGGAAAAATCCAGGAAGGGTTTGATGCAGATCTTTGCGTACTGGATCAGGGATTAGAGATTCAGGAAGTGATTGCACGGGGGAAGAGCGTGTATCGGAAATAGAAGAGAGATTAGAGAAGAGGTTACGGCTTGCGTGGAGCTGTAGCCTTTTCTTTTTGGAATGGTATTTTAGGTAACAGTACGCTATAATCATATTAAGCATATTTCAAAATAAGAAAGGCCCAAAGAGACGGTAATGGATGAAATCAGAAAAAGTACAGATAACAGATGTTCAGAATATGAAACGTTATTATTTGTAAGGGATAAACTGCGAAAAGAAGCGTATGCCTGGAAGAACAGATATCTGGCTGAATTTGGCGATCTGATTACAGCGGTATTTGAACAGAAAATAGCCTGCATCAAAAAGAAAAAGTCCATATCTTTCTGCCAGATGGCTGTCAATCGTGGAAAACCGGTGGATCAGGCGGAACTGCAGAACTATCTGTCACAGGAAATGAAAGAGTACAATCGAAAACTTTCTGAAATGATACAGGAAAATGAGATTGCACACAGTGGAGAAATCATCAGCGAAGAAACCGCGGCAAAAATAAAAAAATTGTACTACAGACTTGCAAAGCAGATTCATCCAGATATGAATCCGAAAACAAATGAGATACCGGAACTAAAAGAATTATGGCAGAGGATTGTAGTTTCTTACCGTGCAAATGATCTGGAGGAGCTGGAAGAGGCGGAAATTTTGGTAAATAAATTTCTGGCAGACCATCATTTAGATGGGAATGAAATCAAAATACAGGATATCGACACAAAGATAGAAAAATTAAAAGAGCAGATTCAGAAGATCAAAGAGACGAATCCTTACCAATATCGATTCCTTCTGCAGGATCAGGAAGCGGTTCAAAACAAGAAGCGGGAGTTACAAAAAGAACTGGAAGAATATAGGATATATGAGCAGGAGCTGGATCAGCTTCTGGAACAGATGATGAAAAATGGGGTGAGTTTTCTATGGCGGATGAATTAGAGATTAACAAAGGCGAGGTAGTATCCCTGATCGACAATCATGAACTGGGAGAAATTTTAAAACCACTGGTTAGAGAAATTTATTTGTTTAATTCCTATGTGGCGGGAACGACACATCTGGAAGATCAGAGCGTGTTGGGTGAAATAAAAGAGGAAGATGATCTGCTTCTTCAGCGCGAGGACAATAGATTTGATCAGAATGCGATTCTGGTTCTTACGAACGAGAGGCGAAAACTGGGGTATATTCCGAAAAAAGATAATGTAGTATTTGCAAGATTGATGGATGCAGGGAAACTGCTGAAGGCAAAAATAACGACAATTGAGCATAGAGGGGATTTTACGGAAATTGGGATTGGGATCTATTTGGTGGATTTTTGAAAAATGGAGAGTAATTAAAAAATAGACAGGAACAGGAGAATATGTGGTGTCGGAGATAAAACTTTTTGAAATCGGAACTGTTGTGAAAGAGCGCACCTCTTCCACGGTAGTATTGGAGAAACAACTGCAAACAACGATAGAGCAGAACATGGAGACATTTTTCGGCGTTCGTTTTCTGAAAAGTGAATATATGATCACATCCGGAAGAATGGACAGCATCGGAATTGATGAAAATAATAGCCCAGTGATTTTTGAGTATAAGAGAAGCTCGAGCGAGAACGTAATTAATCAGGGATTATTCTATCTGGATTGGCTTCTGGATCACAAAGCGGATTTCAAACTGCTTGTGATTGAAAAATTGGGTATGGAAGTAGCAGACCAGATTGATTGGTCGGTGCCTTGTGTGATTTGTATTGCAAATGATTTTACGAAATACGACGTGCATGCAGTGAATCAGATGCAGAGGAATATCAAGTTGGTGAAATATCGGAAATACGGAGATGATTTGCTACTGTTTGAGCATTTGAATACTCCGGTGGCAAAGCCAGTAACGGAAACATCAACCATTTCAACAACAAGTAGTACATACACACAGAAAACACATTTAGAGAAGCTGGCATCAGCAAGCAGTCATTTCAAAACATTATATACGGCGCTTTGTGACTACATCGAATCGCTGGGAGACGATCTTGTTCCAAACCAATTGAAGCTGTATTTGGCCTATAAGAAAGTGCAGAACATTTTCTGCATTGAAATTTATAACAAACAGATCCTGCTCCGAATGAAACTCGACCCGGACACTGTTGAACTGGAAGAAGGATTCACAAGAGATACCCGCGGGATTGGACATTACGGAACGGGGGAGCTAGAAGTGTCAATCAAGACGGCAGAAGATTTTCAGAGGGCAAAGAAGCTGATTGATCGGGCGTATCAGGAGACGTTATAAAGCATGGTAAAAACTGGAAAATGATGAAAAAATTTGAATTGTAAAGTCAAATACGTTACAATTTAAAGTTAGAACAGAGAGGATGAAACGGTGAAAGAAGAAATAATACAAAACATAAATCAAGGGTTGGAAGCAGCCTATATCAATGGAAATCTTGCTTCAAATCTGGAATATAAACCGAGTTTTATATCAAACAATCCAGAAGAGGGTAAAAAAGTTATTTCTTCTATTGAGGAAGAGCTGCTTCGCTGTGAACAATTTCAGATTAGCGTGGCATTTATCACAATGGGAGGAATCACACCCCTGTTGCAGACGTTAAAAGAACTCGAACGAAAGGGAATCCCGGGGCAAATTCTTACAACAAACTACTTAGATTTCAGTGAGCCAAGAGCCTTGGCAAAGCTGAATGAAATGAAGAATATTACGCTAAAAATGTATGATGTGGAAGCTGCCGATAATGGATTTCATACCAAAGGATACATTTTCAAGAAAGAAGAAGTTTATAGAATTATCCTTGGTAGCTCCAATATGACAAGCGCAGCGCTTACCAGCAACATAGAGTGGAATACAAAGATTATATCGACTGAGCAGGGTGAAGTAGCAAGTGAGATTGTAAAAGAATTCAATTCATTTTGGAAGTCAGAGTATGCTTTGGATTTTGAAACCTTTTATGAAATTTACAAAGCACGCTACGAGATCATCAAACATCAACGAGAAGAGGCTAAAAAAGACAGGATTCCGTCTTTTGAAAAATATAAATTAAAGCCGAATTCCATGCAGGAAGAATTCATTGTTAATCTTCGAAAAATCATTGAAAAGGGTGAGAAAAGAGCATTATTGATTTCGGCTACGGGAACTGGAAAAACATATGCATCAGCATTTGCAATGCGTGAATTAGGTTTCAAGAGAGTATTATTTCTTGTTCACCGGGCGCAGTTAGCCAAACAAGCCAAGAAGTCTTTTGAGCGGGTGTTTAATAATTCCGTTTCCATGGGCATCGTAGGCGATGGAAAACACGAATATGACTGCGATTTTGTATTTGCTATGGTAGAGACGCTAAATGAAAAGTCTAATCCCCCAGCTATGCTGGGGAGAATAGAGTAGTCGGAAGT
>OGRG01002022.1_pt1 | contig 12497 bp, 8 predicted proteins | sample 1553501 | NCBI WGS metagenome assembly OGRG01 (sample SAMEA2580018, study PRJEB22360) | human gut metagenome | biome: human gut; feature: human-associated habitat; material: faeces | place: Denmark | collected 2008/2010 | reverse complement strand
AACAGAAACATAATATTTCGTTTATACCGTTTTTCTTTTTCATTACATATAAAATTCTGACATGTGAGATGACGCTTATATCTGCCCTTCAATCCCTATAAAAGTACTACAAAATCTGCGACACTACGCCAGTTAAAACTCCGGTTATTTAAACAGATTTTTGAAGAACTCCCCAATCGCACTAAAGATATTTCCAAGGAAATTACCAATAGATGCCATGATTCCGGATGAACTTCCTCCATTTTTAAAGGAATTGTAAAGAGATGCTGCGTAATCCACCAGTCCACTTAAATCAATTCCAAGAGAAGTAATTTTCAAAAGAAGATCAACGATTTTCTGTCTCTCATCATCAGATAAAGTGACGCCATATTTATCACAGGCTTCATCAATTGCTTCGTTGATACTCTTCTCGTCAGTCAGTCCTTTTTCTGCGATCAGGGACTTGATGTAAGCAATAAACTCCTCCACTTCCTGATCGGTCAGACCCTGAATGGAAGCTTCCAGTTCTCCGGTGACAACAAGTTCATTTAACGCTGCATCTACAACGTTATCCTGTACTGCTTCCCCGGTCATTGCCTCATATGCCTCAAAGATTCCAACCAGTGCAGCGGTTCCGGAGATTGGCTTTGGGCCTGCAACGATGATATCTGCATCTGTAATTCCGGCAGTTGTCAGCGCATTTTTGTACATACCAACGGTACAGTATGTGATATTGTTCGTAGAAATGTTTAATCCATTTCCTTTTTTACGCTTTACGATCACGACAGAAGACCAGGACTTGCTTCCGATTTTGGAAGAATCCACATAGGAATCGAGGTACTGGTGCTCCTGTGCATTTGTAACGTAAGTGACGTTATAATTTGCAAGATTGGCAGGATCGATTCCCATAAGGGATAATACGATATTTTTCTGGTCATCAGACAGATCTGCGCCGAGTGCCAGATAAGGTTTATCATCTTTCTTAATCTCAACTTTATCGTTATTCTCATCCACAATGACATCTCCAGTCACATTTTCTGTGGATTTTTTATCATCCTCTACCGTTACCCCGCCTGTGACATTATCGGTTGTGCCACTGGTGGAAGTATTTGTGCTGTCGGAATTTGTTGTTGTACTGCTCTGTGCATCTGAAGCAGAATTATTTGTTGTGCTGTTCTGTGCATCTGAAGCAGAATTATTTGTTGTGCTGCTCTGTGCATCCGAAGCAGAATTATTTGTTGTGCTGTTCTTCGTATCTGAAGCAGAGCTGTTTTGTGTAGTTGTAGTTCCGGTTGAACCAGCATTGGTATCTGTACCTGTTGTGCTGCTGTCATTCTGCGTTGCCGCCTGATTCTCCGACTGTGTTGTCTGGGAATCACCGGATGTGGCATTGCCTGCCTCCTGCCCTGCGGTGTTCTGCGCAGAAGCATCTGCTGCAAATGATGTTACATGTGTTGGTATCATCATCACTGCTGCTAAAATAATTGCTGCAATTCTCTTTGTCATTCTCTTTCTCTTCACTTTTTTTCCCTCTCTTTTTATTTACGTATCGATCCGCACTCTCATCCATGCAAGAAGATCTGCATACACTTTATCGCGGTCTGTCTCATTTAAAATTTCATGTCTGTCATTTTCGTAAAGCTTATATGTAATATCCAGAGAACCTGCCTCTTTGAAGAGATCATACACTTTTTTGACGCCGACACCATTATCTCCCACCGGATCATCCTGACCGGATACAATAAAAATTGGAAGCTTGTTTGGTACTTTCTTCACATTTTCCAACTGATTATCGTAGAGAACTGCTTCCATCAGCCCCAGATAGCCGTTTAATGTAAATTTGAACGTGCACCGCGGTTCGCTATAATAAAATTTTACAATATCCTCATCTTTTGTAAGCCAGCTGTTTGAAAGTGTTTTTCCAGAAAGATCATATTTCTTATATGGTCCGCCAAACGACAGCGATTCTACCAGTTTGCTTCTGTGATGCCAGCCAAAAATTTTTGCCAGGAATTTGCACACGTTGATTCCAAGTTTGGTCGTATTGTCCGGCACACAACCGGTTCCCATAATGATTGCCCCTCTCAAATCATCATTGTGAATGGTGAGGTATTTCCGAAGCATATAAGATCCCATACTGTGTCCCATCATAAAATAAGGAACACCCGGATTTTCTTTCTGGATCATCGTGCGCAGTGCATGCATGTCTGCGATCACCGTGTCACTCGGATTTTCCGCAAAATATCCCCAGTCATCTTTGGATGCAACGGAATCCCCATGTCCTAAATGGTCATGTCCCACCACCATAAAGCCATTCTCTGTCAGGAATTCAGCAAATAGTCTGTAGCGCTCTACAAACTCTATCATGCCATGTGTGATCTGTAAAATTGCCTCATACTTTCCATCTTCCGGAATCCATTTGACTGCATGGATGGTTGTTTTGCCATCCGCTGATAAAAATGTAAACTTCTCCTCTTTTGCCATACTTTTCCCCTCTCTTTTTCATGATTATATATTAGATATATTTTAAAACCTGTGGCTTCTTTATTCTGTCTGGACGAAACGATGGACTTCCTCCACATTGCGTTCTAATTCATCCGCACATTCTTTGTGCTCTTTCCACTCCTGGCGCAGTGTTTCCGCTTTGGATAACACTCTGCTCTGCACTTCGAAAAATTCATTTTCACCCTGACAGAGACTTTCTAATATTTCTTCAATATTTGTTTCTTCTTCCACATTTTCATGATCCGTTTCCACTGCCTCTGTGTCCCTGTCTTCCAGAAGTTTCACCAGAGAACCGTTATTTTCTTTTAAGAGATCATTTAACGCATGAATCTGTTTTTCCGCCTCTGTGGCAGTTTCCTCAAAACCACTGATCCTCGCAAGCACATCCGCAACCGCCGAAGTATACTGCTCTGCGTTCACACGCACTTCCTCTGCCGCTGTCACAAATTTTCTTCCGTCTTCTCCCATGCGTCCTGCCTCGATTGCTGCGCCGAGTGCCAGAACTCCCATATTCTGTGAAATATCTGCCAGTTTCTGTAACGCCTCTTCAACAGACTCTCTCTCCTGGCAATATGCCTCATAGAACGATTCTATCTCCTTCATGGGTGTGGTGACGTACTTGTTCTTCTCTACAACTTTTGCAATTTTCTCGTGCTCACCCTCCATTTGCTGGCAGAGTGCTTCTTTTTCCTGCTGCAATCTGATATTCTGTTCATTCTTTTTTGCAAGCTGCTGTTTCAACAGTACGGTCTGTCCTGAATTCGCCTCTGAACACTCCTTTAACAGTTCCAATTCCTCTGAAACCGCCGTGATTGTCTCATCCAGTTCCGTTTTTGAGATCGTCATCTGTACCAATGTCTCTTCTGCGCTGTCTTTTGCTTTTGCAATATTAGAAATCTGCTCCTGCAGACGGTTCTGTTTTTCCCGTAATGCCAGAAGTTCCTCTTCCAGTTCTTTTGCTTTTTTTCCACCAAACATATGCCATCCTCCAGCTTTTACTGATAATTTCGAATGATAACCTGTACGCTTTCCACTCCATTATACTCGTTAATCTCCGGATAGTACACAATCATTATCCTCAATTTGTTTATCTGACCGCGAAAAGCTTTTTCCACTTCCGCACTTCCATACTTTTCCGCATAATATGCTTTGAACGCCTCAATATCACCAAAATAGACTGCCGATACCGCCTCTCCCGCGGCTGTCACCAGGTTCAGCCGCAACACATTCTGATTTTTTCCGACCACAAAAGCCTTTGTGATACTCAGGTTTTTGTCGGCAAACTGTGGTTTGATATTGGCTTTTCCAAAAGGCTCTAACACTGCAAATTCCCGGATAAGACCGGCATCCGCATACGCTGCTGGCATCGGAATATCAATTTTGATCTTCGGAATCAGGTCATCCTCCGTGAGATTTGCACAGGCATTGATTTTTTCACGGAACTTATCCACGTTTTCTTCCGGAAGAGATAATCCTGCCGCCATCGGATGTCCGCCGAATTTTTCCAGAAGTTCCCTGCACTTACATAGTTCCTCATACATGGAGTACTCCTCAATGGAACGCCCGGAGCCCTTCACGCCCTCCTCCGCCTTCGTCAGCACAAATACCGGCTTATGATAAGCCTCCCGGATACGCCCTGCAATGATTCCTGCAAGACTTTCGTGCACCTGTGGCAGATAAATGACAAGCACTTTATCCGACATGTAATGTTCCTCCACCACACGTTTTGCCTCCTCGACGCCATCTGCTGTCATATCTTTGCGCTGCTGGTTTAACTCCACAAGCTCCCTTGCCGTTTTTGCTGCCTCTTCCTCTCCCTGTAAAAAAAGAGACAGAGACAGTTTTGCTGTATCAAGTCTGCCACTCGCATTGATGCACGGTCCCAACACAAAACCAAAATGATATGCATTGATCTGCTCCGGTTCTAAATGATTCTGAAAGATCAGGGCGCGCATCCCCGGATTTTTTGTGCGGTGAATGCGGTTTAATCCCTCTTTCACCAAAATGCGGTTTTCGTCTGTCAGATCCATGACATCGCCAACGGTTGCAAATGCGACATTTTCCAGAAATTCATAGGTTTCTTCCAGGGCAAAACCCATTTTTTCATACAATACCTGCAGCACTTTCCATGCGACTGCTGCTCCACATAACTCTTTAAAAGGATACGCACATTCCTGCTGCTTTGGATTCACGATTGCATCTGCGTTGCTGCGAAGGAACTGCTTTTCCCCGTTCTCCTCTGTATAGGGAATCTCGTGGTGATCGGTCACTAACACGGTCATCCCAAGTTCTTTGGCATGCGCAATCTCTGAGATTGCAGCAATTCCGTTATCGCACGTAAGAATGGTATCCATTCCGTCTCTTTTTGCCTGATCGATCAGATTCTCATTGATTCCATAGCCATCCTTCATACGGTCCGGAATCTGCGTGGAAACATTTCCACCACAGTGTTTAATTCCCCGGTATAAAATATAGGTTGACATAACTCCATCTATATCATAGTCGCCGATAATACGGATCGGCTTTTGCTCTTCTATTTTAACTTTTAAAATATCTGTCAAACGATCTGCATCTTTCAATAAATGTGGATCGTATAAATCCTTTAAACTTCCATAGAGATATCTTTCAAATGCCGCCTCCCCGATCACCTCACGGTTTCGGATAAGACGCGCTGTGACAGGGCTGATCCCGAACTCTTTTCCAAGCTTTTCAAAATCAGCCCCTTTGTTGATTACAAACCATTTTTCCATGTAACACCTGCTGCCTGTTTTTTCTTATGAATTTATCTTTTAATAATGCACTTCCATCAGCATCAGTCCACATGCCGGTGCTGTATAGCCTGCGTTCTCCCGGTTTTTGCTCTCTAAGATCTGCGGCAGCTCCTCCGGCGCTCTCCTGCCATCCCCGACCTCGATCAGCGTACCCGTCAGGATCCGCACCATATTTTGCAAAAATCCATTCCCCCGGTAATCGATCCAGAGATCATTCCCTTTCTTCGTAAAATTGATCTCATAAATTGTGCGGACTGCCGTTTTTTTCATTTTCTTATTTCCGCAAAATGAAGTAAAATCATGTGTTCCGATCAGATAGGAAGCAGCTTCTTTCATGCGTTCCACATCGAGTGTTTTCTCATACTGGTACTCATATTTCCGCTCGAAAACATCCGAGATCTCTCCCATATGGATGTGATAGCGGTAGGTCTTTTTCTTTGCGGCGTAACGGCTGTGAAAACGCTCGTCCACCTGCTCAACCGCAATAACGGCAATGTCATCCGGCAGATAATGATTCAGATAGGACAGGATCTTTCCCTCCGTAAAATGCTCCTCAATATGAAAATTTGCCACCTGGCCTTTGGCATGCACGCCCGCATCCGTTCTCCCCGAACCGATGACTTCCACCGCGTGTCCTGCCATCTGTCCCAGCACTGCTTCTATTTTTCCCTGAATGGTCAGCCCGGTGCTGTTCTGCCCCTGCCAGCCCTTGTATCTTGTCCCATCATACTGGATTGTGATTTTATAGTTGTTCATACTTTTTATCCCTGCTTTACTGCAATCTAAACTAACTTTTAGTTTAACACATTTTCTACTCAAATCCTAGTCTGCGATCTGTTCCTGAAACGTTTTTGTGCCGGGGAACTGAAAAATACCAATCCCCCGGCACATTTACTCCACATTTTATACCAGTTCTGCAATCCTTGTCACCGCAACATAGATCTCCGATATTTTATACCAGGTGCGGTAATCTACCACTCCCGTCACAGGCAAGCCAAAAATAGACTGGAATTTTTCTACTGCTGCCTTCGTTGCCTCTCCGTAAATCCCATCCGGTGTGATCGTCGGGATTGCCGGATAAGCCTGCGAGATTCTCGCTAACTGTTCCTGGATCTGCCGGACCTTATCTCCGGCAGCGCCCACTTCCAGATTATACCGCGGCCAGGATGCAGGGATACCGGAAATCTCCTCCGCTGTATTGATAAACATATTATCACCATAATAATAACGGAGAATTTCTATCGTTTCGTAGTTCTGATCCCCAAGATATTTGCTTCCCCACTGGCTCAGCCAGTTGCTGCACGTCACGCGCTGTCCGTCACAATACTGCGTCAGGATTGGCTGTCTCACATTCGGTCTGGAAAGATAATTCTGGAACATTTCCTCTACCACATCCGAGATACTCTGGAAAATATTTCTTCCATATACAAATTTCTGGTCATAAGCAGTGGATGTTGTGATGGTGAAGTTATAGCCTTTGTTCCGGTACCATTCCGTGTAAACCCTGTTTAACGTAAAGGACATGATCGCAAGGATATTGGCACGCAGCGTGCTGTCCGGCCACGTGCTGTATATCTCGCTGGATGCCACATTTTTGATGTAATCCCGGTAACGGACATAATAATTTGCCGCATTGGGATCCGATGGCGGTCCGTCATGAACAACGACAAATTCCGGGATCACCACTTTACTCAGCACGATCTCCCCTGAGTCGGAGACAGGCTTGATCTCGGACTCTGCTATTTTTGCCGGGAAATTGCCAAACAACGTATTGACCGGAATCACAATGGAATCTATTTGATTTTCTTCCTCATTTTCTTCCGCCATTCGCACCTGTTGCAATGCGAGCTGCTCTGAAAAAACCTGAACACCCGAAATACTGACGGGACGATATCCCGGTGCGGTAACTTTGACCGTATATTGGGCAAATGGCTGATTTTCGGAGGGTTCCATCGAGTATTCAAGCGGAGGCGCATCAAGCGTAAGTTTCTCCGACATTCCTGAATCATCTGCGCTTACCTCCTCCACCGTGGAATCCGGCTTGCCCGAATAGGAAATCGTGATTTTCGCTCCCTCGATCGGTCGTCTGGTCCGGTTCGCAAGTACTTCTACCTTGAGGCTTCCTTTATCTACAGCCTCTGTCTGGGCATATTTGATATCTGGCATGAACAACCTCTTCCTATATTTCCTTATATTATATGCTCAGACATGCGATCCTGTTCTGCTTCCTGTGCAAAACATTCGATTTCCCAACTTCTCAATTTTTATTTCCGTTCTTTATCCAAATCCCCCAAAACTTAATTCTTACTCTACCGTAACTACCTTCGCCAGATTTCTTGGCTTATCAACATCAAATCCCTTATCGGATGACACGTAATATGCTAAAAGCTGTAATGCAACCGATGCAGGTAAAACCATAAATTCATCCTGCATATCCGGAAGCTTGATCACCTGATATTCGGTATCAAGATCACCGGAAAGTGCCTCTTTGATAAATAATACAATATCTGCACCTCTGGATTTTACTTCCTTAATATTGGAAAGCTCTTTTGACATGAGTTTTTCCTGTGTTACCGTTGCAACAACCGGTGTGTTAGTCGTGATCAGTGCAATTGGTCCGTGTTTTAATTCGCCGGAGGCATAAGCCTCAGAGTGAATATAAGAAACCTCTTTCAGTTTCAATGATCCTTCCAGTAAAATAGAGTAATCCAGTCCACGTCCGATCATAAACAGATCCTTTGCTTCCAGAATCTTCTTTGCGATCACATGGATGTCACGTCTTTTCTCCAATACTTTCTGCATCACTTCCGGAACACGCTCTAATTCTGCGATAAAGCTCTTTGTCTGCTCCTCTGTGTAGACACCTCGCAATAATGCCATTTTTGCAACCACAAGATAAAATACGGAAAGCTGTGTTGTGTAAGCTTTTGTACTTGCCACTGCAATTTCAGGTCCTGCTGCGGTGTATAACACATAATCACTTTCTCTTGCAATGGAAGAACCTTTTACGTTGATAACGGATAAACATTTTGCGCCCTGTCTCTTCGCATATTTTAATGCTTCCAAGGTATCAATTGTCTCACCGGACTGTGATACTGCGATCACCAATGTTTTCTCATCAATGACCGGATCGGAATACATAAACTCTGATGCAAGTTCTACGTCCATCTGCACATGAACGATAGATTTTACAAGAGCCTGTGCCACAAGTCCCGCATGCATGGCTGTTCCGCATGCTACCACACAAATTCTGTCACAGTCTGTAAAAAGAGAATCCGGCACACCATCCGAAGTAAAATCAGGCAGACCGTTCACGATACGGTCTTTGATCGTATTCTTGATTGCTTCCGGCTGCTCCATAATCTCTTTTTCCATATAAAATGGATAACCATTCTTTCCCGCGCTGTTCAACTCCCAGTCAACGGACAAAAATTCTGGTTCTACCACATTGTCATTTAAATCCGTAAGTACCACATGATCTTTGTGCAACTCTAAAATGTGATATTCCGGTACAACAAAGTATTCATTTGTAAAACGGCAGAGTGCAGTCAGATCTGATGCAAGCATTGCTCCCTCTTTGCATATGGTTGCAACGATCGGGCTGACATTCCGGATCGAGTAGATCACATCCGGCTGATCTTCAAACAGGATCACAAGCGCAAAGGTACCCTTTAATTTACTTACTGCTTTCTTGATTGCTTCCTTGGGATTTCCCTTATAATAATGATTTAATAATGCAGCCGCAACTTCACTATCTGTTTCAGAATGAAGGATTTCCTGCAAATCGTAATCAGCGATCAGCTCACGATAGTTTTCGATGATCCCGTTATGAACCAGAGTCACTTTTCCCTGCTGATGCGGATGTGCATTCTGATCCGTAACTCCACCGTGAGTTGCCCATCTTGTATGTCCGATACCGCAGGTAGACAAAATCTTCTTCGAATCACAAATTGCTCTTAAATCACTTACTCTTCCGGCACATTTATAAACATTTGTCACATGGGAAGTTTCGTCTTTCACTGCAATACCCGCACTGTCATATCCACGATACTCTAATAATTCCAACGCATCTAATAAAACATCTTTTACGTTTTCACTGCCTGTATAACCTATAATTCCACACATATTAAATTTCCTCTTCTTTTCTATTTAAAATTTAAATCATATTCGAATTCAATTGTCCCATTATACCGTATTTGTTTTGCAGTCACCTGCATATTTGCCGGCATATCTCGCACTGGGAAGTACGAAAGGGCGTCCGCCGAATTTTCGATAACCCTTTTCCTCGTTAACCTGTGTATGGTCGTCCTCACAGGTACATGGCGCTAGAAGAGAAACCTAAATGTCTGCAATCAGTCACAGACAGGATCGCATATCTGAAAATATAAACCTTATTCGATTATCAATGTGCTATATATATTGTAAATGCCTTCATAAATGCTGCTACATCTATGAAGGCATCTATAACATGATTACTATACTATGATATGTGAAAAATGTCCAGAAGTTATTTTACTTCTACTGTCCAGCCATATTTATCCGGGATTCTTCCCCACTGGATACCGGTTAAGGTATCATATAATTTCTGTGTCAGTTCACCGATCTCAAAGTTGTTGACTGTCACAACATCATCTTTGTAACGAAGTTCTCCAACTGGTGAGATAACGGCTGCTGTACCTGTACCAAATACCTCTTCCAATGTACCGTCATGTCCGGCTTTCATCAGATCATCTACGGAAAGTCTTGTCTCATTTACTTTGTAACCCCAGTCACGAAGCAGATGGATCATGGAATCTCTTGTAACACCCGGAAGAACGGTTCCTTCGATCGGTGCTGTGTAGATTTCACCGGCAATCTTGAACATGATGTTCATGGTTCCAACTTCCTCTACATATTTACGATGCTCACCGTCTAACCAGAGAACCTGTGCATAACCAAGTTTTTCTGCTTTCACCTGTCCCAGAATAGAACCTGCGTAGTTACCACCACATTTTGTAAAGCCTGTACCACCTTTTACTGCACGGACAAGTTCATCCTCAACCAGAATCTTAACCGGGTTAAGACCTGCTGCATAGTAAGCACCTACCGGGCAGCAGATAATCATAAACTTGTATGCGTTTGCCATATGTACGCCGAGTGCAGCTTCTGTTGCAAACATAAATGGTCTGATATAAAGTGAAGTGTTTGGTTCAGATGGAACCCAGTCAGCTTCTACTTTTACAAGTGCTTCCACTGCTTCGACAAACATATCAACTGGGAATTCCGGCATGCAAAGTCTTGCGTTGGAATTGATCATTCTCTTTGCGTTCATCTCTGGACGGAACAGCTGGATTTTTCCTTCTGCTGTACGGTATGCTTTCATACCTTCAAATGTTTCCTGTGCATAGTGAAGTGTCACACATGCCGGATCCATTGTGATAGGTCCTTCCGGAACGATTCTTGCATCTTTCCATCCGTCTTCTTTTGTCCAATCCATGACAAACATGTAATCTGTCATATACTTACCAAAACCAAGATTCTTCTGGTCTGGTTTCTCCTTTAATACCGGTCTTTTTTCAAATCTGATATCCATAATATCCTCCTTGTTTGCGAAGCAAATGCGACTGTCCTTACAGGAGCAGAGGATTTGGCCTCCTTTTCCCATTACACTTTTGGGAAATTAACTTTGACAACCATTATGATACTTTCTTTTTTTCATGTCAAGATTATTCCGAAGCCTTATGTTATGTATAACTATTAGTTATTATCTGTTTTATTTTCTATAACCTGATTTTATTTTCTTTTTCAAGTGACTTTTCCACTCTCCTGTAATATAATAAAACTACCTAAAAAAATTATGAGAGGTGATCCCTATGCATACATTTCAGCCAATTCCAGTTGATATGCTGGACATGAATCCATTTACGAAAATCGGCAAAGAATGGGCACTGCTCACAGCCGGAAATAAACAGGAATCCAATACAATGACCATTAGCTGGGGCGGTGTTGGTGTTTTATGGGGCAAAAATGTTGTCTATGTTTTTGTCCGTGATTCCAGATATACCAAGGAACTGATCGATGCGGGAGACTTTTTCTCCCTTACATTTGTAAGTGACCAGTACCGCGATGCCTTGAATTACTGTGGCTCCCATTCCGGCCGGAACGAGGATAAGATTGCAAACGCAGGGCTTACCGTGGACTACCGGCATGGAATCCCATACATTGATGAGGGAAATCTTGTTTTGGTCTGTGAAAAAATGTCTGCTACCAGAATCACGGATGATTCCTTCCTCGATTCCGAGATTGCTGACAAATGGTACAAAGACGGCGATATGCACACCATGTACGTTGGTCAGATCATTGATGTGCTCGCAAGATGATCATTTCTGCTAAACTCTTATTTTTTTGCAAAACGCTGCATTCCTAAACCACAAAAGCCTCCCGGCAAAAATGATCCGGATTGCCTTTCATCGCAATTCCCACATTTTTATCGGGAGGCTTTTTTACTCATGAAGCAGATAACCACTTCTTATTCAACAAAAAAATTTATTTTATTTCAATGGATATTTCTCTGTCAAAGATTTCACGATCGCCTTTGCCTTGTCAGCTGCCGGCTCACCCTCTTTGATCATCATTGCGATCGCCTCTGCGATCTGATCCATATCAGCCGTGTTTAATCCGCGGGAAGTTACCGCCGGAGTTCCAAGACGTACACCACTTGTCACAAATGGAGATTTCGGGTCGTTTGGAATGGTATTCTTATTGCAGGTAATGTTGACGGAATCCAGAAGTTTCTCAACTGCTTTTCCGGTAAGATCATAATTGGTCAGATCTACGAGCATGAGGTGATTGTCTGTTCCACCGGATACGATCTTAATTCCACGATCCATCAGTCCCTTGCAGAGTGCCTGTGCGTTGTCAATAATATTCTGCTGGTAAACCTTAAATTCTGGCTGCAATGCCTCTTTGAAGCAGACTGCCTTAGCTGCGATCACATGCATCAGTGGTCCGCCCTGAATACCCGGGAAGATTGCTTTGTTAAAGTTATACTTGTCCGCAACTTCCTGACTGCTCAAAATCATTCCGCCTCTCGGTCCGCGCAATGTCTTGTGTGTCGTGGTCGTCACAACGTGTGCATATGGAATTGGGCTTGGATGAAGTCCTGCTGCCACAAGTCCTGCAATATGTGCCATATCAACCATGAGCACTGCACCACATGCGTCTGCGATCTCACGGAATTTCTTGAAATCAATAGTTCTCGCA
>OGRG01002020.1_pt1 | contig 12522 bp, 8 predicted proteins | sample 1553501 | NCBI WGS metagenome assembly OGRG01 (sample SAMEA2580018, study PRJEB22360) | human gut metagenome | biome: human gut; feature: human-associated habitat; material: faeces | place: Denmark | collected 2008/2010 | reverse complement strand
TCATTATACCTACCCCGCCATTATTTTCCAGTGTTTTCTGTACGGCCTGTGACATGGCCTGTGTCTGCCCCGTTACAGTCTCACCTAAGGAATATATTTTGTCTTCATAATTTTTCATTTTATAAAAATCCTCTCTCCGTCTTATGCCTTCTTCATCTTGCTTTTATCTGTATACAGAAAACCTGTCCCTGCTAGTTTTGTTACCCATTTTTGCATACAAAAAGGACATCTGCCAAAATCTGCCAGTGTCCCTACTATATTCTTTAAAATCACACATCTATATAGTATAAAAGGTATCGGAATCTCTTCTGTTCAAACATCTTTTCCATATATTATGATGATATGGAAACAGTGGCAACCGGCTGACATGGTCAAACTTTCTGACTTTAGTCCCTTCTGGCTTTGCGACCCTGCCTTTCAACAGGTTTGCCTTTAAAATAATTTTCATTTTTTCCAAAAATAAAATACCATGTGGTTTTTCTTACGTCAATAATATTTTGGTGGAAAATTTACATATATTTTAACCGAATCAAGTAACTCCCCTGTGGAGGTTACGAAAAGCAATAAGCAGTGGGTGAGGACCTGCTGTTTATTTTTCTAATCCCACGGAAAAAATGCCCATTCGCCATTTCCAACATACCATCTTTCATACCGCCGATAAAATCGAATCTATAAACATGGAAAGTTACTGTCCAGCTAACCCCTGAACAGTAACGGTTCCAATACACACTTTTTATTCCGTAGGGTTCTTTCCGGTTTTCCACATAAACTGCTAGTAAAACTGGTATCTTTTTTCTTAAAAGCGAAATCTCTGCAACATTCCTGACAAATCAGAGGGGATACTGCAATGTATAATGTGCATTGCCGGTATCCCCTCTGATTTATTCAACCATTATTCACAATTTTTTATTTCATTTTAACTTTTCTGACATTTGACCATTCACTGAATGTTTTTGAATTATCCTCAGAAGTACGGTTCCATGCATGTAAACCAATATAATAAGTGCCTGATTTAACATTCTTAAATGTAACAGTTACTGTATTTCCTTTTATCTTTTTTACATAATAATTTTCTCCGGAAACAGCAGGGCATTTCTGTCCGTTAGTTTTGGTAAGGGTATCACTGAGAACTACATCATAGCCCTGAGCGTTTTTGCTCTTCGTATATTTTACTGTCACTGTGGAGCCTTTAACAGTTACCTTACTGATCACAGGTGCTTGTGGCGTAATGGCACTCACATCTACTTTATGGATCTCAGACCACTGTCCAAATACTTTTTTGCCATCTTCACCCTTAAGCCATGCGTGGCATGCTACATACCAGGTTCCCTTATCCATATATGCAAATGCAGACTTCAGTTCTTCCTGATTTTTCAGGACCTTTGTATACTGTCCTGTTTTGAGCATATCCTCAGAGGTGCCGATCACATAATCATATTTCAGAGCACCCTTACACTCTTCATTCAGCACCATTTTTACGGAGTTTTTGGAAACAGATACATTCTTTATAACTGCTTTTGCAGGTCTGGTATAATTTCCGTCTGAATCTGTGATACTTCCGTCTGTACTGTAGGTATTTCCTTTTGTATCTGTTACAGTTTCATCTTTATTTACAGTTGGCTTTTTACCATCTGCATCAGGTGTCAGCTTCGTGCCATCCGGAAGTGTTACAGTTCCATCTGAACTGATCACGATTCCTTCCGGTGTAACAAGGTTTCCATTTCTATCTTCCTCAGTTCCCTCCGGGTAAGCATCCGGTATCGGAGTAACAGTTGGTACCGGCGTTACTGTTGGATTCACTGATGGTGACGGATTTACCGACGGTGATGGATTTACCGATGGTGATGGATTTACGGTCTGTATGATTGTGGTATCTGATATAGTACAGTTCTGAATTTTATCATCTGGTGTTTTTGTAATGTCACTCCAATATGTATCCGGAGCAGATTCACTGTTGGAAGTTATTTTTTTACCATTTACTGCTGTTCCTTTTGTAGAAGGAGATATAGTGACAGATTCAGTATACGCTTTACCTGGCTCCGCATTTTTGTTCATAAATGAATAAGCAGAACCCCCCTCCAGATATGCTTTTGCTGTTTCTACATTTCCGGTGCCCTCAACTGCATTGCCACCGTTATCACCATCTCCTCGTCCTGCAACAGCAATCAACGTTCCTGCTCCGGAAATCGTTCCGTTGTCAAGAATCACCGCTGCACCGCCAACTGAAGTAGTTGCTATGTTTCCTCCGCCGTATGCTGCAAGCTGGCTGCCCTCGCCAATAGTAAGTGTTCCGCTGCTGACTTTCAAGGCCGGCTGTCCGCTGTAGCTTTTTCCTGTGGCAGGATCTGTTCCTGTGGCAGCTTCATCACCTTTGATATATACTTTTCCTTCTACCTTTACATTTCCGCTTATCACAACAACAGGTGATGTATTGTGACGTGCCTGTGTTCCATTGGGAAGGAAATTAGTGTTGGAGTAGATCATGGAATTCTTTATGGTCGCTCCATCATTCAGAATCAGCTGTCCATTAATGGAAGTACCTGTCAGGAATTTTCCGCTATAATCATCGTGATTGACAGATATTGTTCCACCATTTTCTACTTCAATCTGTCCATATATGGAAGAATCTCTCAGATTCAATGTTCCGCCATTTTCTACTTTTATCTTCACACTGCTGAGAACCTTCATATTGACCATTGTAAGATCACATCCAGCCGGTATGATCAATGTCTGGGTTGTAGCTTCTCCCTCTGAAACAGCATATCCCAGTTCTCCATATGTACCGCTGGTGTGAGAGCCATACCAGGCTTTAATCTCTGCCGGGACTGTTACAATATCATCTGTATCATTAAAATCAGGAATTACCCATGGATCCATATCATACATGTATTTTCCATCTGCAGTCTTGGTTGCATTTTCAAGCTTCAGATGATCTGCCAGTTTTTCCTTAGTACTGTAAACCTTGAAAGTAAGCTCATTACTTGTTACTGTACGCCCTGATTCATCAGTTACTGTAACATTGACAGGATATGTACCGATTTTAGCAGGAGTTCCGCTGAGAGACAGAGAACTGTCATATGTGGAATACATCCCTGCCATCCCACTTTCACTGTCAATGTTTACCTTTGTATTCTTTGTGTCAATTTTTACACCTGTTTCTTTTAACTCCTTCCAGTCAGCTTCAACAGGTTCCTGCCCATCCGGAAGATCAGCTGCTTCCACAACTACATTACTGTTTTTGTTGGATGAAACAGAAGTGGATGCCCCTGAAACTGCATCGTATTTCTGCTGCCCTGTAACAGCGCTTTCGAAGTATCCTTTTAATCTGACATGAAGAGTGTTCACTCCGTTAGATGCACCGTTAATATTAGTTTCACCGGAATCAGCTGTAACAACTTTGAAGTCATTTCCTTCTGCAGTTACCTTAAGATAAAGTTCTTTATATCCATCACTTTTTATTGTAATGACATTTCCAGTATGAAGTACAGTTGAATCAAATACAACACGATTATTACTGCTGTCTGGACAATATGCTTTTCTGCCATATAATGCTATTGCATAATCTGTTTTATCCCATACTGTCCCATCTACAGATATTTCTTTGATTTTACTGATATAATCAGAAACATTATTTTCATCAGCTGGTTTAATGATCTTGTAGTCTGTACCTGAAATTTCCACTTGATCTCCCGCAAATGTTGGCGCATCTTTGGTCTGTTCAGTTTCAGACTGTGAAGTTACTTTTTCAACGTTCCAGTGTTTTCCGGTTCCTGTTACCTTTAAAGTAAGATCCTTGTATCCGGTACTGGTGATTACAATCTCATTACCCACTTCAAGTCTATCTGGAGATAGTCCAACATAACCGTCTGAGTCTTTTTTAATATATGTTGTTCCTGTAAGATTCCACGAATAAGTTACTTCATTCCACTCTGTTCCATTAATAGATATTCCTGTAATTTGCTCAACATACCTTGAGTTAAGAGAAGTTTTTAGTTTACAAACATTCGCAAAAGAACCACTTTCATATTCTGCTATCACCTCCGGCGGTTCTTTCACACTTTGTGTACCCTCATCCTGAGCCACCTGTACATTCTCCTGCTCATCCGCAAAATCCGGTGTTCCCGATCCATCACTAAAGGAATCATCATCTGCCTCCTGTGTGATCGCTGAATCCGTAGTCATTGAATCTGTAAATATGTCTGCTGCACATACCGGTACAGAAGCAATCATGTTTGCCGCAATTGCCATAGACATCAGAATTGCCATTCTTTTCTTCATCTGTTTCTTTATCCTCCTGTAATATGATATCAGGGGCCAAAGATGTTTCGACCCTGACTTGAAGCTATCTGTGTATCATCTCATTTCAGATGAAGCGGATAAAATCATCCGATTCACCCCATTTCTGCAGTGGAAATTTAAATGATCAAATCACGCAATAGTTTGCTTTGGTTAACTCTGTTGGTTAGTATATTCTAACCTGCGTGAAAATGCAAGAGAATTATTCTGCATCTGTTGAGAAAGTATCTCATAAATCAAGCAGTATCCTGTTGACAAATTTTTATCATTTCACAGCAAGATAAGACAGAATAGAGCAATTATGGCAATTCCATAAAATAATGCAGGTAATAAATCAGGTAACATCCTGCTATCAGTCTGAAAATATCATCTTCTATCTCTTTTTCGCTGCTGTTTAAAGTAATTTTGTTTCCTTCTATCTGAAGCCCCATTGTATCCGCGAGATTCTCAACCCGTTGCCTGTCATATTCTTTTTCATCCAAAAGAACAGACTTCTCATAAACCCTGAATTTTCCGGTTTCATCACATTCCAATCTCAGATGCAGTTCAGGGAGTTTTCCGGGTTTAAAGGTTATCTCACTGTATGTCATAGATTGTCTTACTTTTGTGATCCCCTGTTTCACTGCCAGTATGATCCATTCATCCAATACAGGTCCTTTATACATAGGAAGTCCATATTGCAGATGTAATTGGGCTGCCTTGCTGATGCAGGCATTTCTGGTACGGTTATTCAGACGTTTATAAACATTGCTGCCCTCAACCGGGTAGTATTTCTTCAGTATCTTCTCTTCGGCTTTTGTCCATGGATCATTGGTTTTCCTGCTTAATCCCAGAATCATCGCTCTGTATTTGCATGCCTGAAGAGATCTTTCAGGAATAAGAGTATGCACATATCCGGCACCTTTTTCTTCATAATATCGGGAAATGATCGCATCCTCTTCCTGTGTCCATGGAAGTCTGTTATTGTCTGATCTGACATTTAAGTACTTAGCTCTGGACTGACAGGCAGTCAGAGTTCTCCCTTCCAATCGTTCTGCTGCCTTCCTGCCTTCCGCTTTGTAATATGTTCTTATAATTTCATCTTCTTCTGCAGTCCATTCTTTTCTTCCCTGTATGCAAAGACCTAATTTGGCAGCTCTTTTATTACATGCCTCTTTGGATCTTCCCTCCAGTCTTTTCTGAACTTCAGCACCTTCTGTCGGATAATAATTTCTCAGAATTTCATCTTCGCTGCTGCTCCATTTTCTGTTTGCCCCGGAATAAGTAAGTCCTAATGCAGCAGCTCTTCCTCTGCAGGATTCTGCTGATCTCTGATTTAAGCGATAACGTACCTTACTGCCCTCCGCAGCATAATACTCTCTGAGTATTTTATCCTCTGCCTCTGTCCATAATCTGACATATTTAACATCATTCTGTACAGTTGCTGAAGAGGAAATGTTTTTGGATATTTCCATTTTTGATGCCTGGATCCTGCAGCTTTTTGCAGTTCTTCCGGATAATCTTTCACAGACCTGATCTCCTTCTGCGGGATAGTACTTTCTTAATATTTCGATTTCATCGGCTGTCCATCTTTTTTTCGTATTTGCCATGTCTTACACCTGTTTTATATATTATTTCAAACTGAAATATTCACTACTTCTTACTTTTCGTAACCTTCGCAAAAGAATTCCATATGTGAGTGCAATATCTACATAGAAATTCCTGAATGTACAACATATTCATACCCTGTCTCCGTAGTATAAGTTTTTTCCTGTCCCAGTGCCGGAATAACAGATTCAGAGCTGTGCAGACTTCCACTTTTAAATACGATCATCACTTCTGCTTTCTTTTCATTAACCGGAGTTATTTCTATATTATTGATTGTGTTTTCAATCATGGCTCTGGTGATATCTTTGGGTTTTACGCAGGAATATTCCTTTGCATAGTCTAATATCCTGTCCATCTGATCTGTCAATTCTGTTTTTGAAAGAGGTTTCATGCTTTTCAATTGTTCCAGATTCGCTTTTGTCTCTGCTATCTGCTGTGTAAAAACCTTGTTTCTGCTTAAAAATTCCGCATCAGAAATGTAGCCGCCCATATTGTAATCCAGCAGCTTATCTCTCTTCTGTTCCAGTACTGTTATTTCATGCTGTATGTTGTCAATTTTTTCTTCAGTTCCTTCTGTTTTGTTAATCTCTTTCTCATAAAGTTCCAGATACTTATGCAATATACTTTTATTGCTTTGAGCCAGATTGTTATAAACATCCGATATCATCTCCAGCAGGATTTCTTCTTTTACCGGTTTTGATCTGCAGGAAACTGCGCCCTGTTTTATGCGATGACTGCATACCCAGGTCTTTGCAGCTTTTCCGCGGACATTTCTGACTTTCAGCCAGTATGCAGCTCCATCTTCCGCACAATGTATAAGTCCGGTAAAAAGGTTGTCCTGCTTATAGGAAGTTTTTTTCAACTTGATATTTTTACTTCTTTCTTCCAGAATCCTGTTTGCATCTTCCCACAGTTTTTCATCCACAATTGCAGGGACATGGGTACCATCGTCTTTATACATCACCCATTCATCTTCAGGCAGGAATTTCTGTTTCTTAGTAAAGAGATCAACTATTTTTACTTTTCCACCAACATAGTAACCCTTATATTTAGGATTTCGGATAATATTGGCAATCACATGGCTGTCAATCCTTCCCCCTTTATAATTTCTGTATCCACATTCCCATAAAAATTGTTCCAGTGAATGGGTAGACCAGTTTCCCAGAGCATATTTTTCAAAAATAAGCTGTACCATTTTTGCCTCTTCGGGATTCAAAAACAATTTTCCGTTTCGCTTGTCCCATCCATATATATGTGAATTACCAAGAACCACACCGTTCTGTATGGATCTTGCATGACCGAAACGCACACGACTTGAAAGTTTTCTGCTTTCTTCCTGTGCAATACCGGACATAATTGACAGCCTGAGTTCCGAATCCTCATCTAATGTATTGATATTGTCATTCCTAAACCAGACAGCAGTTCCACAGTCCAGAAGCTCTCTTGTATATCGTATACTGTCTAATACGTTTCGGGCAAAACGGGTAATCTCTTTAGTTATGATAAGATCAATTTTCCCGGCTTTTGCATCCTGGAGCATTCTCTGGAATTCCTCTCTGTGGGTTACGGTAATACCGGAGATTCCTTCGTCTATATAACCATCCACAAGCGTCCAATTCTTTACGTCTGAAATCAGTTGTTCAAAAAAAGTCCACTGATGCTCAATAGAGGTTTTCTGTTCCTCCTTATCCGTACTGACTCGGGCATAATACGCCACATTCAGTTTCAGATCAAATATATTTTTCTGCCGGGATTTCAGTTCCTCACGTGTTGCATAAATATCCATCTTATTCCTTTCCAATCAACTGATTCGCTGGCAATATTCATCTGAACTGTCCATCTGTTCTCCATTCTTCGCGACTGCTGTATTGAATGTACTCAAGGTTATAATGTCTTTCTGGATACTGCTGTGCAGTTTTTCGGAAATCTGTCCATTATCAAGCATTTTGTCATTAATCATTGTCAGTACAACCTGTTCCAATGTCATAAGCATTCCTCCTGTTCTGTATGTTATAATGTGCAATTTGGCATAGAACTATCCAGCGGTAATATGATGAATTTCACAAAATTATTATAACTGATTCAAAGATAATTGTTTTTGAGACGAAAAAAAGCAGCTAACCTATTTTTCATAGACTAACTGCTTAAAGTACGTAAAAAGCCAGAAAGATCTAACAGTTCAAAAGATTCTTTCCGGTTTTTTACACATATAAAGCGAGGGCATCGCTCAATCATCTAATTTGATGATTTTACGACACCCCCATCCCTTCAGATATATATCAGGAAGACAGTTCTATCTGCTTCATTTCTTCCAGAAAATCACGGATATAGGATACTGCCAAATCAAGGGCCTCCTGTCCAAGTTCTGCGGAAGAATCTTTCGGATCAAAAGGTCCAAACCAGCCGCTTGGAGCAATTTCTTTGGTATCTCTCACAAGACGTACGATACCACCCTTGAAATTAACTGCCTGGATATAAGCCGCTTTCATATTCTCAGAAGGATCCTGCGCATTGATAGGCTTGCTGAGCTCCAGATGTACTGATTCCGGAGCAATTGCCATCATAGCTGAGGTCTCCAGAACATCACCATGGCCGCCATCAAATTTCTTGTCAAGTTGAGCCACCAGACTCCACCAGTCTACACTTGCACATACGCCCCCTTTGTGATATACCTCCAGAGCCGCCCGATCAATGGATGGAGTATTGCCGCCATGGCCATTCAGAACTACAAAACGTTTTGCGCCATGCTGCATCAAAGAGTCCATAATGCCATGCAGAACCATATACAGTCCCTCATAACCAATATTAATACTTCCCTCAAAGCTTAAGTGATAAGGACATACACCGTATGGAACAGTAGGTGCTACGATTACGTTATCTACATCCTCCACATGATCCGCCAGATAGGACGGTACCATAAAGTCCGTTCCCAACGCCCCCTGTGTTCCGTGCTGCTCGGTGCTTCCCACCGGAATCACAATAATCGGATCCTTCTCAAAAGCCTCTTTTGCTTGTGCTGTAGTCATTTTTGCAAGATACATTTTAAATACGCCTCCTAACTTTTATACTGTAAAATGACGATCAATAGTCTCCTGCGGCGGAGTTTCTGTAAATTTACTTACTACAATCATTACAATAGAAGCAATGATCGTAGTTGGGAACAGTGCATGGAATCCCATAGCCAACGCCTTGACAGACGGATTCAGTGTAAAGAGCAACAGTGAAATAATACCTACTATAACCGATGCGATTGCTCCCTTCGCTGTTGCTTTCTTCCAGTAAATTCCAAACAGAATCGGCACTACAAAAATTGCCATTCCTGAAAATGCAAACAGGTTAATTTCAAAAATACTGCCTGGCTGGAATACACCAAAGCAAATTACGATGATACCGATGATTACAGTTACTACCTTGGACAACTTCATAACATTCTCATCTGTAGCATCCTTATTGATAATCTTCTGATAAATATCACGGGTAACAGCACCGGTAGTCGTTACCAGAATACCATCGATTGTGGACATACCTGCTGCCACAATACCTGCGATGAAAATGGAAGCCAGGAAAGGATTCATGCCTCTCTGCAGAATCATAGGAATAATCTGATCTGCCTTCTCAATATTCTGAATGGAAGCAATACCATTTACACCGGCCCACTCAATCAGAGTTGCAGAGAAAAACATACCTGCAGTACCAAGAAGAATTGCTTTGAACATGGTCTTATGATCCTTCATGGCAAAGAACTTGGTAAACAGATGAGGCTGTCCCATGGTAAAGAACGACCATAGCACAATGTTGGATACATAATAAGTCCAAGGCATATAACCGTTAGCACCCGGGAAGGTCAGATAAGCCTCATTCATACTCTGAAGTGTATGGTTAATGTTAGAGAAACCTCCACCCATTACTACAGATACAATAAATGTAACCACTGCAGTAGCAATCATCAGAGATCCCTGGATAACATCCGTCATCATGGCACCTTTCATACCACCGCTCATACAGTAGAGAATAACGATAATACCCATTCCCACAACACCTACCCATTCAGGCAGTCCGGTAAATACATGTACAATAACACCTGCTCCGATAATCTGTGCGCCCATCATCGGAACCAGGAAGAAGAGCATCATCACGCCCAAAACACCGCTCATCTTCTTGGAGTGATAACGGTCTGTCAGGTAATCGGCCATAGTCAGGAAACCATATTTATGACCAAGAGTAATCAGCTTACGGCCAATAAGAAGAGCCGGAAGAATCATACAGAACACAGCTCCAGGTACAGAGATAGCCATTCCTGCATAGCCTACACCGTAAATGGTTCCCGGTGTACCAAGAAATGTTCCCATGGAAAACTGGGTTGAGAAATATGCAATACCACTTACTACCACGCCAGCCTTTCCACTCAATACAAAGAAATCGCCAATATTATTCGTCTTACGTCCTGCGTACCAACCAATAAATGCCATAATTCCAAGATAAAGTACCAGAACTGTATAGAAAGGAATCGGTGCTGGCTGAATTACTGCTGCTCCATTCATTTATTTGTCCTCCTCATCATAAGTGTGATATTCTTTTCTCTTCATACACATGCGATAATAAACAATAATCAGCACAAATGTAATGGCAGTGTGAACAATCCATCCGAATATATAGAGTGGAACACCACCAAATGCGGGAATATACGTCTCGCTGTAGAAAAACGGGAACGGAATCATAATTAATACAAACATAATCAGAAAAATAATCAACCATGTCCGTTCGAAGTGTTTCTCAAAAAGTTTCTTCATAGCCTTTTTCCTCCTTTGCTTTCGAAAGAAAATCTATATACTATGATTTTCTTTCGATTTTTTGTTAAGTATATACTTTACTTTATATTTTCCATTATACATGCTATAATAAATTTGTAAAGTTTTTACTTATATTTTTATGAAAAAAATATAAAACATTGCATGCGCCATGCAAAGAAAGGACATCGTGTAATATCTATGGATATTTTAGAGCATCTTCAAAAACTTTATCCTGCCCTGACAAAAAAGCAGAAAACAATCGCAGATTATCTAATTGCTAATCCGGAGGAAATCAGCTACATTACACTGGCACAGCTAAGCCATCAGACCGGTACCTCCGAGCTGACTTTGCTTCGTTTTTGTCAAAAACTGGGGTACTCCAACTTTCTGGACTTAAAGGAGCAGTTTCGGGACTATACCCAAAAAATGATTAAGCAGGCCTCCTCTTCTTCCTTTTTTCTGCCAGAGCGTACCTCAGGCGAAGACACCGAGCGGGAACAAATGCTTCATGAAATCTGCAATACAGAGGCCGCAGTTTTCTCTGATTTTATTACCAACATCAATCTGGAATCTGTCATAAAGGCTTCTGATGAAATCCGGAAAAGCACCCGTATCTACATCTTTGCCCATGATATTTCTCTGGTTCCCGGCAAATTTTTACAGAGCCGTTTGGAAATTCTGTACTTGAATTCTGCGTTGATTGATTTATCGGATCTGGAAGTCACCCAGAAGATTATCCAACAGCTGACGGATGGTGACCTGGTAATCTTTTTCTCTTTCCCCCGCTATTATTTTCCGATTGGAAATATTGCTAAAAAAGCAGCTAAATCAGGGGTACCGATTCTGACCATCACAGACAGTGATACTTCACCGGCAGCTGCGCACAGCACACTGTTGCTTCTCTGTCCCACATCTACGAAGCTGTTTTATAACTCTATGACTGCACCTATGGCTATGCTCAATATTCTGGCATCCTGTCTTGTCATCGATAGTGTATCACCATCTGAACGGCAGATTTTTATCGACACTTTGCCATCCTGATTTTTAGCCCAAAAACAAAACCGGATATACAGGTTTCCAACAGAAAGCCATATATCCGGTTTCGTTTTTATTTTCTTTTTACTTCTCATAGGTGCCTTTTCGAATCACCTCTCCATGCTTCATAAAGATCTTTCCCCTGGCTACATAAGTATCCAGCGTCAGATCCTGATCAAACAGCAACAGATCCGCATCGGCCCCCTCTGCCACAGTTCCCTTGATTCCCAGTAAATCCAGCCCCTCTGCCACCTGACAGGTCATATAAGGCAGTGCTTCCTCCAGAGTCATTCCCAGAACCTGTACCATATATTTCAACTCTTTATAAAGTGCATCCACACCAGATACACCTATCTCCAGAAGGCTGCCGTCCTCAGCATAATTAGACCAGCTTCCGTGTCCGTCAGAGCTCATTGTGATATGCTCTGTGGGCAGTCCCCGCTTTTTAGCCTCCAGAACACATTCTCCCGGTGAAGTGTGCATACCGCAGGTCAGATCAATATAACCTCCCCGCTTCAGAAATTCGTAGCCCTCTTCCAGCAACTTTTCATTCCGGTTGACATGAGTGGGACGGAAAATCCGTACAGGAACAGAACTCACCTCCAATGCCCGGAATACCGGTGCAAGACCATCTTTGTCATCTCCCATGTGAAGCACCACAATGCCTGGCTTTCCACTGAGCATTCCCGCCACACGAGCTTTACTTGCAATCTGAACCAACTGATCACCAGTCACATTAGGTGCCCGGTGATCAGATATCGCCAGCTTCACACCCAAAATCTCATTCACGAATACGATGTCCCTGTCTGTTTCA
>OGRG01002019.1_pt1 | contig 12530 bp, 7 predicted proteins | sample 1553501 | NCBI WGS metagenome assembly OGRG01 (sample SAMEA2580018, study PRJEB22360) | human gut metagenome | biome: human gut; feature: human-associated habitat; material: faeces | place: Denmark | collected 2008/2010 | reverse complement strand
CCCGCCGTATTAGTGATGAGCGTCAGCGACCGCAGCGTGAAGTCGGACTCGGGATTCGGCCCGATGGATTCGGCCCCCTACATGGCTGCGGCCCAACGGCAGGCCGCGCAGAACAGCGGGGCAGCCTTCTGGAGCGCCTACGACGCCATGCAGTCACTCGGCGGCATGGCGCAATTCGTGGCCAACGGCTGGGCCGGCAAGGACTACACCCACATCAATTTCGCAGGCGGTCGTCGCGTAGCCTGGGCTCTGTACGACGCCATCAACCGGGGTGCCGAACAACATCCTCCCTTCACGCCCGTTGCGTATGACAACGTCATCGACACCCGGAAAATCTCGCACCTGGAAATGATGCTGCGCCAGGCAGCCAGGCCCCGTATGCAAAAACCCTAACGCCCGGACATGATCCAGACGGTAGAAAATATCGGGGAAAAGCTGATTTCGATGCTCACGTACGACGCATCGCAGCCGTTGATCTTCAGCAGCGGACTGTTCCTTTTCCTCTTCGCAGGATTCCTCTTCTTCTACGGATTCACCCGCCGGGCTCCGATAGCCCGTATCGTCTATGTCATCCTCTTTTCGCTCTACTTCTATTACAAGTCGAGCGGCATCTACTTCCTGCTGCTCGTCTTCGCTTCAGTGAGCGACTACTGGATCGCCCATGCCATCTACAAAGTGCGGACGCAACGGGCGAAATACTGGCTCGTGGGATTGAGCATATTGGTCAATCTGGGCATGTTGGGCTATTTCAAATATACGAATTTCCTGATCGAAATCGCCAACAACCTCTTCGGACAAGGGTTCCTCAACTTCCAGAACATCTTCCTGCCGGTCGGTATTTCGTTCTTCGTATTCCAGTCGATGAGCTATACGATCGACATCTGCCGGGGACAACTCAAACCCCTGAACAACTGGGCCGATTACCTGTTCTATCTCTCGTTCTTCCCGCAACTGGTAGCCGGCCCGATCGTCCGGGCCAAAGACTTCATTCCCCAGATCCGACAAAACCCGCTGCGGGTCACGCGCGAAATGTTCGGCATGGGCGTATTCCTGATCCTGATCGGCTTATTCAAAAAAGCCGTCATTTCGGACTATATCTCACTCAACTTCGTCGATCGTATCTTCGACGAGCCGCTGCTCTACTCCGGGTTCGAATGCCTGATGGGAATCTACGGCTACGCCCTGCAAATCTATTGCGACTTCTCGGGTTACTCGGATATGGCCATCGGCATCGCCCTGCTGCTGGGCTTCCGCTTTCCGAAGAACTTCGACGCCCCCTACAAGTCGGCCACGATCACCGAATTCTGGCGCCGGTGGCACATCTCGCTCTCCACGTGGCTGCGCGATTACCTCTATATCTCGCTGGGCGGCAACCGCAAGGGGCGTATCCGCACCTATTTCAACCTGCTCGTCACCATGCTGCTCGGCGGTCTGTGGCACGGGGCGGCCGTGCGCTTCATCCTCTGGGGAGCGCTGCACGGCATAGCGCTGGCCCTGCACAAGCTCTGGCTGAGCGTCGTTCCCGGCTCCAAAGCCACAGGAGCCGAAATGCGGTGGTTCTGGCGTATTCCGGGCATTTTCTTCACCTTCAATCTGGTCTGCTTCGGATGGCTGATGTTCCGTGCCGAATCGATGAAAACCGTGCAGCTGATGCTCCACCAAATTTTCACGAACTTCAATCCTTCGGTCATCCCCCAGGTGCTCGAAGGTTATGCCGGCATCTTCCTGCTCGTCGGCATCGGCTACCTGCTGCACATGCTTCCCGACCGCTGCGACCGCTGGGCGCAACGATTCGTCACCTCCCTGCCGACGGTCGTACAGGTTCTCCTGGCCGCGTGCGTCATCTGGCTGGTGATGCAGGTCAAGTCGAGCGATATCCAGCCTTTCATCTACTTCCAATTCTAAACGACCTATGCACTCCTGCGACGAATCCCTGTTTCTGGCTCTCAATTTCGACGGCGGTCCCTGCCTGGACCGGATCATGACCCTCATCTCGGGCATGGCGATCTGGATTCCCTTTTACCTGCTGATACTCTGGCTGGTCTGCCGGCGCTACGGATGGCGCAACACGCTGCTTTTCCTCGCGGCGCTGGCTCTCGCCCTGGTGCTCTCGGACATGCTCTGCGGCATCTTCAAGCACTCGGGTCCCCTGAAACACCTTTGGGCCGATTTTCCTCCCCGCTGGCGCCCGATGTTCTCTCCGGCCCTCGAAGGACTCGACATTCCGGCCGACTCGCTCTTCGCCTGGCGGCATGCCGGGCTCCCCACACCGAACAGCCTCGTACACGTTCCCGCCGGAGCCGTCGCCGGGAAATACGGCACCGTATCCTCCCACGCCGCGACGATCGCGGCAGTCGTCGTAATGTCGGCGGCCCGCCTCCCCCCACGCCGGGTTGCCGACCGGCGTCATCCGCCGCCGCTGGTTCACATGGCTCGGGATCGCCGCAGCGCTGCTGATCTGCTACTCGCGCATCTACCTGGCCAAACACTTCCCCGTCGATCTGTTGCTCGGCACCGGCGTAGGCATCCTGACGGGTCTTTTCATGCTCTGGCTCTATAAAAAATCGGGAAGAGGCTTTTTCAAGCCCCTCGATCCGAGCGGGACGCGACAGGCTGAATAGCTCCCGACCAGCTTGCACCGCTGATCCGACCGCTCCGGTCGGCACCCCGAAAGACACAGCGCCCTGCCACCTCTCCGATGGCAGGGCGTTTTCGGTTCTTCGTTCGAAATCAGCCCCGGCTCCTTTTCAATAACGGCACCAACCGCACCAAGCAAAAGAGCGCCGCCAACAGTGCGATCGCACCCCCGGCATAACCGATCCGGGCAATCGAAGCGTGCGTACAGACGAATCCTCCTACGAGGGCCCCGGCACCGATTCCGACGTTGTAAATCCCCGAATAGACGGACATGGCGATCGCCGTCGCCTCGGGAGCCAGACGAATGATCTCCGACTGGAAAACCAGGTTGAAAATCGTAATGGCCAACCCCCAGCAGATACACAGGGCGACAACCGGAAAGTGCCCGAAAGCCGAAAGGCGCAGCAACAGCAGGAAAAACGCAATACCCACGACGGCAAACCGCATGAAGGCGTAGGGACATTTTTCATAATCGCGCGAAAACCACAGGCTTCCGACGATCCCCACCAACCCGAACGCCGTCAGCACCCAGGTTATCCAGTCGTTGTCCAGCCCGGCCACCTGTGCCAGGAACGGTTCGATGTAACTGTACCCCGTATAGTGGCCCGTTACCATGAGAACGGTCAGCACATAGACGCCCACGAGGGCGGGGTTTCCCAGCAGGGAAGGCACCTTGCGCAGCGAAATGGTGTCGCGGCTCGGGACCCGGGGAAAGATCGCCGCCAGAAACAGCCAAACGGCCGCCGCGACCGCAGCAATGAAGAAGAAGGTCGTCCGCCACCCCACGTAAAGTCCGATCACGCGGCCCAGCGGCAGACCGACGATCATGGCGATCGACGTTCCCGTGATAATCAATCCCAATGCGGCCGATTGCGCCCCCTTCGGTGCGACGCGGACCGCCAGCGGCGAAACGATCGACCAGAACACCGCATGCGCACAAGCCACACCGATCCGCGAAGCCATCAGCATCGCATAGGAAGACGAAAGTCCCGACAACACGTGGCTCGCAATGAAAAGTCCCAGCACCCCGAGCATCAGCCGCCGACACTCCATCCTCGCTACCGCGAGCATCAACGGCAGCGAAACCAGCGCCACGACCCAGGCATAGACCGTAATCAACAATCCGGCCCGAGCCTCGGTAATCCCGAAATCGGCCGCGATGTCGCTCAACAGGCCGATGGGAATAAACTCCGACGTATTGAACACGAAAGTACAACACATCAGCACGATAACCGGCAGCCACTCCCGCAGGGCGATACGGCCGCGGGTCCATTCGTTTCTCTTCAGCATAGTCAATTACTCAAAGCAGTCAATACTGAAAAATACCGGGTGTCGCCCGGGCAAAGCCCCGCCGCTCACGGATCCTGTCTGCGGGTTCGTCCCGGCCGCAGCAACAGACGGCCGCAAACGCATATCGGATCGCTCCGGAGCAAAACTGCGCCACCCTGTTCGGACAGAATCCGATCCGCCCCCCGCAAAGGAGATTCAGGAACCGTCCGATGCGGATAGTACATCCGGCGCATACTTTTTCAGCGGGGCAAAAATAACCGATATTTTGCCGTTTTGTCCGTCCCGTCCCGATTTTCTCGTCCGGCAGGTTCCGAAACTTCCGGGTTTCACCCGTTTCAAATCCGAAAAACGAGGGACGCATCCTTGCAGAATGCGTCCCTCCCCGAAACAGTTATCACTCCAAACTCAGAATCCCCACTCTTCGGGCACGGGGATCCGTGTCTTCACCTCTTCGGGAACATCGGGGAAGAAGGTCATGCCCATCTTCTCCTCGATGAAGCTGACCGGCACCGCGATACGGCGCAATTCCGCGCGGGCGCTGGTTTCCGGACTGTCGGTGAAGGTCTCGATCCAGAAACCGACGGCCTGCAATTCATCGGCGGTGCACTCCTGAATCCGTTTACCCGTGCTGCCCGACTTCGTACGCAACGCCATCTTGAACTGATGGGTCGGCATCGTACAGAGTTTCTGCGCCGGGTCCGGCTCGGCCTGATTGGAGTCCGAAGAGTCGTACTCCTGCCAGTAATCATGCTCGTAGTAACAGCCCGCCACCACGAAAAGCGTATCGGAAACGATGTTCATATTTTGCACGCCGTCGTCGGCTACAATATCGTTTTCGCTGTTCCGCGTCCCGGCAAAGAGCGCCTCGACATACCCCCAGACTGTTCCGAACGTACCGGCTTTGGCACTCGGCTGCGGAGCGATGTTGGTCGGATAGAACGTCTGCATGTTGATCTGCTGGTTCGCACCGCCGCGTTCGCTCGACATGCAGAGATGTCCCTTCCCCCAATATCCCGACCGCTGGAGATAAGCCATCGTATTGCTCGTCCAATACTGATAGGGATCCGAACCGGAGGGACCGTCCTTGCGGTAAATCTTCGACTGATACGCCGCATCGAGCGACGGATCCGGCGTCCACGGATCGGGATCCGTACGTCCGAAGCCGCCCTCGCGGTAGCAGGCATGCATCGGATAGGCGACCCAAATCGGGTTATGGCGCCGCGTATCGTAACAATAGGAGTAATTCCGCACGGTTTTCCGCGTATTGACGGTCTGCGTCCAATGCGTAAAGAAGGCATAATCGCCCGAAACGACAGCCTGGGACGAAGTCGGAGCGGTCCAATTGGAAGGCAGCTCGGGGAACCGGTAGTCGCCGCCGTCCAAATCGACCGTCTGTCCGCCCGGCCCGGTCGTAAGCTTCAAGTCGTCGAAATTGACGCCGTAGCTCTGCGAACCTTGCGGCGTAAAGCGGATGAAGAGCCGCTGTACGGGAACAGCCAGGGTAAAATCGACGGAGATCCGTTCCCAGATATTATAAGCCCTCGATCCGGTATAATCGATCCGCTGCCAATAGGAGCCGTCGCCGCTCAACTCGATCAGACAGTCGGCCGCCGTGAACGAAGCGCCCAAAGAGAGGGTCAGATCGACCTGGTCGGGCGTAAGCGCGATGTCATTCACGATGAAATACGGACCGTTGTCGAACCAGATACGGACGTAGTTCGCACCCGAAGCTCCCGGATAGCGGCCCGACGATCCGAAATTATCGTTATTGATACGAGTCCGGGCGGAGGTATAGGTCACCCCTGCCGCCCCCGGACCGGTCGGATTCTGCCATGCGGCGCTCGCATCGGCCCATCCCGAAAAAGGCGTCTGATCGAAGTCGTCGTAATAAATCGTCTCCTCCGGAACGGGAATCTCGTTCTCGCATGTAATCTCGACCTGCCGCGTCACGGTCTGCTCGCCTTCGCCGGCGGTCACTGTAATTACGGATGTTTTACCCGCAGGAGCCGCCGTAACGGTAATCGCCCCGTCGTTCTCGCCCGATGCCGGAGAAAACACCAGCCCTTCGTCGCTCGCAACGGCGCTCCACACGGTATTCGACCGCACCTGAACGGTATTGGCCGAAGCGTCGTCGGGATCGAACGTCAGTTTCTCGGGAGCAAGTTCGAGGGTCGGCTCGAGCACGGCTTTTCCACGGGTTATCCGCACCGAATTGCTCTTCAGTTGCGTACCGTTATTATAAGTATGGACCGCTTCGATTTCGATGCTGCTGTCATCGGGCATCTGTTCGACCCGAAAAGAGCCGCTGCCCCGGCCGGACGATGCACTGAACTTACATCCGGCAGCCGACGGCTTCACCTGGAGCACCCAGGTCAGTCCGTCGGTCGCAGTGACCGTGAACTCGTTTTTTGCAGGATCCTGCTCGTCGAAAACAAGACTCGACGGCGACAAAGCCAACTGATCCGCCGGAGGTGTTTCGTCCACCGAACCGCTGTCGCTGCACCCGCCGCAGCACACAGTCAGCAGAACAAACAGACAGGCAGCCCGAAAAGGCCGCAAAAAAGCAGTAAAATTGGAGGTCATAGGCAAAATAATTTGGTTGAATGAATTGATAGGATAAAAATAACGCCTTTTTAGCTTATCGTTTCTCGCATTCCATACATAATCCCTCGCAAAAGATACATTATCGCCCGAAAAAGAGTATCCCGTATCGTTTCCCGACACAATCCCCGACCTGCAAACACTCCGTCCGCAACCCGTCGGAACGCCCATTCTGCCCGCAGCTTCGCCGGGAAATCCGCCCCGGACAAAATAATCTCCGATCCATCGCAAATAAATTTGGCACTGCCCGGGGCTTTTGCTATCTTTGTATTTAAGATAGGATGCGGTTCGGACAAGTCCAAACGGCCGACGATCCAAGCGGATGTGCGGAGTACGCTGCCGACTCGTCCTGCAAGGAGAAGAAATACCGAAAGCTTTCGATGAACGGAAGCGCAGCCTGCAAGCGGTCTTTGCCGGGTGTAGCCGGTAAAGACAGAAGTTCGGAGTCGAGTTTGGCCCGTCGCCCGCCTTTCACTATCTTTGCAAATTCGAAATCAACACCCAAAAACATTCAATATGAGCATCGAACTCAGTGAACAGGAACAGTTACGACGCCAATCGCTCGCCGCACTGCGGGAACTCGGCATCGACCCCTATCCCGCCGCCCGCTACGAGGTGACGGCCACGGCACGCGAAATCGCCGAGAATTTCGATCCGGCGAAGAATAATTTCCAGGGCATCCGCATCGCCGGACGCATCATGTCGCGCCGCATCATGGGCAGCGCCTCCTTCTTCGAACTGCAGGACCACACGGGCCGCATCCAGGTCTATATCCGGCGCGACGACATCTGTCCCGAAGGAGATCCGACGCTTTACAACACGGTGTTCAAGAAACTGCTCGACATCGGCGACATCGTCGGAGTCGAGGGTTTCGCATTCCGCACCAATACCGGCGAACTGTCGGTACACTGCCAGAAGCTGACCCTGCTCTCCAAATCGCTGCGGCCCCTGCCCGTCGTGAAAGAGAAGGACGGACAGACCTTCGACGCCTTCACCGACCCCGAAATCCGTTACCGCCAGCGCTACGTCGATCTGATCGTGAATCCCCACGTACGCGAGGTTTTCATCAAGCGTTCGAAGATCATCTCCACGATGCGCGAATATTTCAACCAGTTCGGGTACGTCGAAGTCGAAACCCCGATTCTGCAGCCTATTCCGGGCGGTGCGGCGGCACGTCCGTTCATTACCCACCACAACGCGCTCGACATCGACCAATACCTGCGCATCGCCAGCGAGCTGTACCTCAAGAAGCTGATCGTAGGAGGCTTCGACGGCGTGTATGAATTCGGCAAGAACTTCCGCAACGAAGGCATGGACCGCACGCACAACCCCGAATTTACCGTTATGGAGATTTACGTAGCCTACAAGGACTACCTCTGGATGATGGAGTTCACCGAACGGATGCTCGAAAAGGTCGCCCTGGCCCTGCACGGGACCACGACCGTGCAGATCGACGGCCGGGAGATTTCGTTCAAAGCCCCGTTCCGCCGCCTGACGATGACAGACGCCATCCGCGAAAAGACCGGCTACGACATCACGGGGCAGAGCGAAGAGCAGCTCCGCGAAGCCTGCAAACGCCTCGAAGTCGAGATCGACGACACCATGGGCAAGGGCAAGCTGATCGATGCCATCTTCGGCCAATACTGCGAGGAGGAGTTGATACAGCCCACCTTCATCATGGACTACCCATGCGAGATGTCCCCCCTGTGCAAGCGCCATCGGTCGAATCCCGACCTCACGGAGCGTTTCGAGCTCTTCGTCAACGGCAAGGAGCTCTGCAACGCCTACTCCGAGCTGAACGACCCGATCGACCAGTTGGAGCGCTTCCAGGAGCAGTTGCGCCTCTCGGAGAAGGGCGACGACGAGGCTATGTTCATCGATATGGACTTCGTCCGCGCCCTCGAATACGGTATGCCGACCTGTTCGGGCATGGGTATCGGTATCGACCGCCTGACGATGTTCATGACGGGCAACAGTTCGATCCAGGACGTGCTCTTCTTCCCGCAAATGCGCCCCGAAAAGAAGGCCGTAAACGATCCTGCCGAGAAATACACCGCCCTCGGTATTCCCGAAGAGTGGGTTCCCGTCATACAGAAAATGGGCTACCTGACAGCCGATTCGCTCAAAAAGCTCTCTCCGGGCAAGTTCTTCAACGACCTGTGCGGTTTTAACAAAAAGAACAAACTGGGGCTGAAGGCTCCTTCGATGGAAGAGGTTAAAAAATGGTGCGAACAGGAGTAAACTCCGGAAGGTAATGACATCGGGAAGAAACATCTGGCTCGCAGGCATCTGCGCCGCAAGCGTACTCGCTGCGGGACTCCGGCTCGGCGACATCGTACCCGGCTGGGTATTCCGCACACTTTGCACGTTGGCGCTGGGTACGATCTGGCTCCGCCTCGGGCAGCAGGTGTGGCATCGGTTGCGGCAACGGCAGCGCCCCTGGTTCCTCTTTTGGAACTATGCACTTCCCGTGCTGGTCGCCATCCCGACGCTGGCCAGCCTCTCCGACGACGTCGTTCCCGTGGACCAGCGATTTCTGGCCGCTGCTGCGACCGGAGCGGTTCTCGCCTGCATCTATCGTCTAATCTATCTTAAAAACAAAAATATGAGAAAGAAAATCGTTGCCGGCAACTGGAAGATGAATACGCTTCCCGCCGAAGGCGTCGAATTGGCCGAAAACATCCGGGCCAACAGAAACCAGGTTTGTTCCTGCGTGAATTTCATCGTATGTCCGCCCTTCACCCACCTCGGCGGAGTCATCGAGGCACTTCGGAGTTCGGACATCGAAGTCGGCGCCCAGAACTGCGCGGCCGAAGACAAAGGCGCCTATACGGGCGAAGTATCTGCCGCGATGCTCGCAGCTTTGGGCTGCCGTTACGTCATCCTGGGTCACTCGGAACGCCGCCAGTACTACGGCGAAACCTCGGCGACGCTCAACAAAAAGATGGCGCAGGCATTCGCCAACGGTCTGCAACCGATCTACTGCGTGGGCGAGAACCTCGAGGAACGCGAAGCGGGCCGCCACTTCGACGTAGTAAAGACACAGATCGAAGAGGTTATCTACAACCTCACGCCGGCCCAGTTCGCCCGAACCGTAATCGCCTACGAGCCCGTCTGGGCCATCGGCACGGGCAAGACCGCGACGGCAGAGCAGGCACAGGAAATCCACGCCTACATCCGCACGATCCTGCGCGAGAAATTCGGTGCGGCGGCCGATGAAACTCCTATCCTCTACGGAGGTTCCTGCAAACCGTCGAACGCCCCGGAACTCTTCGCCAAAGAGGACGTGGACGGCGGCCTGATCGGAGGAGCGGCGCTGAAGGCCGCCGATTTCCTGGCTATCGGCAAAGGTTTTCCGCAAAAATAATTTTGTGTCTTAAAGTATTGACAGACCGGATAATATCCGGTCTGTTTTTATTTTATCCGAAATCTCTCGCTGAAAAAAAATCAAAAAAAAGTTGCATTGTGAAAAAAACGCGTACATTTGCATCCAAAGAACAGTAGAAATGACAAGATTTTCGACGCAGAACTGGTGGTGGCACTCTTTGTTTAAGGTAAACAATGAGTCCATTGGTATTTGTATGAAATAAGCCGAGAAAATCCGATCCATACAGTCAAAAATATCAAAAGCGTTGTTTGCCGAGCAGACAACGCTTTTTTCGTAACTTCCACGCAACACTGAAAATTACAATCATAATAAAAACAAACGATTATGAAAACGAAAAAAATTATCCTACCCGAATCCCAGATGCCGACCCAATGGTATAACATCGTCAGCGACATGAAGAACCGACCGCTGCCGCCGCTGAACCCGGCGACCAAAGAGCCGGTGACGCTCGAACAGATGAGCGCCCTCTTCGCCGAGGAGCTGATGAAACAGGAGATGTCCACCGAACGCTACATCGACATTCCGGAAGAGGTGCAGGATCTATACAAGATCTACCGCTCTACCCCGCTGGTACGTGCCTACGGCCTGGAAAAGGCTCTCGACACCCCGGCCAAGATCTACTTTAAGAACGAGAGCGTATCGCCCGTCGGCTCGCACAAGACCAACACCGCGATTCCGCAGGCTTACTACAACTACAAGCAGGGAATCCGCCATCTGACCACCGAAACCGGAGCAGGACAGTGGGGAGCCGCGATGTCAATGGCTACGCAGCACTTCGGCATCGACCTGAAAGTCTTCATGGTCAAGGTGAGCTTCAACCAGAAACCCTACCGCAAGCTGATGATGAACACCTGGGGCGCAGACGTGTATGCCTCGCCGAGCGAAATTACAGCCGCCGGACGGGCCGCCCTTGCAAAGAACCCCAACGATTCGGGCAGTCTGGGCATGGCGATCTCCGAAGCCGTAGAAATGGCGCTGCAAAATCCTCAGGATACCCGTTACTGTTTGGGTTCTGTTTTGAACCACGTACTGTTGCACCAGACGATCATCGGCGAGGAGGCCGTGAAACAGATGGAGCTGTTCGGGGAGTACCCGGACGTGGTGATCGGTTGCTTCGGAGGAGGCAGCAACTTCGCCGGCATCAGCTTCTCGTTCCTGCGCGATAACCTGACCAAAGGTAAAAATACCCGCGTAATCGCCGTCGAACCCCAATCGTGTCCCAAACTGACGCGCGGTGAGTTCCAGTACGACTTCGGCGACGTGGCAGGCTTCACTCCGCTGCTCCCGATGTACACGCTGGGCCACAACTTCCACCCGTCGGACATTCACGCCGGAGGTCTGCGCTATCACGGAGCCGGTTCGATCGTGAGCCAGCTGCTGAAAGACAAGGTCATCGAAGCCCAGTCCGTGCCGCAGACGGAAACTCTGGCCGCAGGCGTTCTCTTCGCCCGTACGGAAGGTATCATCCCGGCTCCGGAATCGGCTCACGCCATCGCACAGGCGATCCGCGAAGCGAAACGGGCGAAGGAGGAAGGCGTTTCCAAAACGATCCTCTTCAACCTCTCGGGACACGGACAGATCGACCTGTACGCCTACGAACAGTATTTCGCCGGAAAACTCCGGGATTACGAAATTTCGGACGACGAAATCCGCAGTACGCTCAACGAGTTGGAAAAAATTATCTAACAGCGTAACTTTTTGTTACTAAATTTTAACGAAAGCTGCGGATGAAATATTTCATCCGCAGCTTTTTCATCCTCGATCTGTCCATTCATCCACAAAAAACTGAACAAAGAGCTTCCGCGCCCGCAAGTCTTCACCTCCTCCCGATGCGGTCCGCTATCCCTCTTTTATAGAAAATCGTCTGTCCAACCGGCTGTAACAAGCAATACGATACGTCTCATCGACAGTAACTCCTAAAACGAAACCCTCGCAACACCACGTAATGAAGGAGTAACCTGGAGTCGAGTCCTACCATTACCGATGCAGTGAACGCCGACAGAACCGGTATCACCTTTACCCCAGATTTACCCTCCGCCCGCCGAACGGTCCGTACAAGAATCGCATTGGCACCGACACGGTATAGATTATTAAATTCCCTTGCACAAAATTCCGTGCAAACCAGAATGACAACCGAATAAATGAAAAAACTATAGCGATTTCGATCGGGTTAAAGTTGTGAAACCGTTACGAACCAAAATAACGACAGTCCTGGGAATACCAAGCAACGGAATCAGTTTCAGCGGCCAAAAGCGCCATGCATCCGAAAAACAGATACGAACCGGGCGTGAAACGAAACCGGGAACAAGGAGCCATCACAACGAAAAAAAGATATGGAAAGGCGCGTCGAAATCGGCCTGAAAAGAGATCTATGCCGCTTCGATTTTTCCGAATGATCCGAAACGAAAAAATGAATTCAGGTCCGACGGCACCATAGAAAAAGGACGATGTCGAAACACCGTCCTTTTTCTTCCAACGTTATTCGGAATTACATCTTCTTGCCCACGTTGGTCTTCTTGGCAACCTTCGGAGCAGCGACTTTCTTCGCACCGGCCGCAGCCTTGGAAGCAGCCGGCTTCGCAGCCGCAGCTTTCTTGGCAGCCGGAGTTGTTCC
>OGRG01002013.1_pt1 | contig 12560 bp, 8 predicted proteins | sample 1553501 | NCBI WGS metagenome assembly OGRG01 (sample SAMEA2580018, study PRJEB22360) | human gut metagenome | biome: human gut; feature: human-associated habitat; material: faeces | place: Denmark | collected 2008/2010 | reverse complement strand
AACAGTACGTGACCGTGACACAATGGAGCAGGAGCGTATCGCAATTGATGAGCTTGATGCTTATTTTGCAAAGAAATTTGAATTCTAATTTTGTACAAACTAACGATGTTTTTTGTTAAATGAGACTTAAAAAAAGCAATTACAACTTTTTTTGAAAGTGTATTTTGTGAAATTATACAAAATTAGGAATTAGGTCACAAAAAATAATATAAAAACATATCAGAAATCAAATTTTATGATATAATATAGATGACAAATGACAACCAAAGATATAGTAAGCTATTCTTTGGTTGTTCTGATATATGGAGATTATGAATATGGAAGCAAAAGAATTAAAGAAGCTGAGCAGAAGTGAGCTGCTAGAGATGCTTTTAGACAGAAGTAAAGAGGTTGAACACTTAAGAAAAGAGCTTGACGAGACAAAAAAACATATTCAGACACTTGAGCGTGAGGTAAAGACATCGGGTGATATCAATGCTGCAATTAATAAACTCACGTCAGCAACAGAGGAAATCCAGAAATTTGCCGCCGTAATATCCATGGCTTCAAATAATCTGACAAGAAAATAATATAGAAGCAATATTTTGTGGTTATGAAATGGATTATTGGACAAAAGAATGATAGAAAAAATATATAAAAAGGCAATATATGCTCTGGCAAGAGTTGCCGTAAAGTACATTGAGCTAAGAAAAAAAAGAGAACAGAAGAAAATTAAGCAGAATAAATCAGCTAACCTCACAAATTCGACAAAAAGCTGCACAGATGCTGAATACAATAAAAAGGTAGTTGCAGAGATTAATCATAACAATACTGCAGCTGTTGCAGAAAGCAAAAATAATATTGATGTAGTGGATTTAAGCAAAGACGAGGAGCTGAAGGATGTCGAACAGAAACCACTTACCAATGAGGATAAGCTTGATTTACTTTTGGCACAGATGATGGAAACATCTGTTAAGTCATCTGAAAAAGTAACGCAGGTACATAAGCAGACCCAAAATGTTGATGAAAATATATCACAGGAAATAGCGGAAATAATTCCGGTCAAATATGTAACACCGGCGCCAGACATAACTCCTGATATAGAAAAAAATATTGAAATAGAGAAGGAATATCAGCAGACTAAAAAAGGAAACCGGCCGGAGGATATATCTGTACATATAGAAAAGGAAATATCAAGGAAGGTTTCAGAAGAAAACAGAGTTGAGAATAAAAGTGCTGAGAAGACTGAAGATACATCGGGCTATCGCAGTATCATGACAGACGACTATGACCGTTATAGCGATGATCTTGGCATAAAGGAGCTGCGTCAGGAACTGAGAAGAGTGAAGTATAACAACAAATTTGCAGCAACACTCTTCAATACCGTAGGAACACTTGTGGTAGTGGCAGCGGCAGCAATATTGGTCGCAAACCTGTGGCTTCCTATTTTGAAGGTGACCGGAACATCTATGTCACCGACGTTACAGGAGGGACAGGTGCTTATGGCATCAAAGGGGCATGACTTTAAAACAGGAGATGTCATAGCTTTTTATTACAATAACAAGATACTTGTAAAAAGAGTTATTGCGATGCCGGGTGACTGGGTCAATATATCAGAGGATGGCACGGTTTATGTAAACGATATCGCAATTGATGAACCGTATCTCAATGAAAAAGCTTTAGGAGACTGTAATATAGAGCTGCCTTATCAGGTTCCTGAATCCAAGATTTTCGTGATGGGCGATAACAGAAGCGTATCACTTGACTCAAGAAATACAGCTATAGGCTGTATCTCAGAGGAACAGGTAGTCGGAAGAGTCACATTTGCCATATGGCCATTGTCTAAAATTGGCAAAGTTGACTAAAAATATTTAGCTTTTTTTAGTAAAAAAGTAGAAAAATCAGATTTATGGTCCCGTGTGACCGCTGTGTGACCAAAAAGGTGTAATATGTTAGCTGAACGATTAAGATATTAAGCAAATGGAATTATATAACTCTATGAAAGGAGGATGCAGAATGGATAAGGATATGGAACGTCTCGGCAAAGAACGGCTTAAAAGAGTGAGAAGACGTAGACAGCTTGCTACGTTTATTATTTCAATGGCTGTTATTGTGCTGGGCATTACTGCGTACAGACTTATACAACCTGCATCTGCAGAAGATCAGAACAAGTACGAGTTCGAGGTGGATGGACAGAAGGAAACATATACCAATCTGGGGAAGCTTAAAAATCCTCCGGTGGTGAAGCTTGAAGGTGATCAGCCTGAAGTAGAATGGGATGGAAAGACATTTAATTATAAGGTTGATATGTCTTTCGCCATAGGCGAGGGTGAGTTCAAGGATGAAAGCGGAAATATAATTAAGAATTATTATATGACTTATGGACAGGATATATCTATTCCTGATGCGGTTTGTGATGGCTGGCATTCATATACAGACGAAAGCGGCAATAAGTTTTGTAATTATCGCTTTATAAAAAACAATGATGGTACATTTTCTGTATTGATTAAATTTGCTGATGATTACATACAAAGCAACACTACTGAAATTAAAGGTGGTGCGACATTTGGCGCAAGTGGCTATAGTGAAGTTAAGGACAATGGTGATGTTGTTGTTAAGATAGGCGGAGATGCTACATTAGATATAAGCAAGGAATATATCCATTGGGATAAGAACCACAGCGCTAATTATGATATTACCGTTAAAAAGTCAAATACAACAGATAATACGCTTAAGAAAGATGACAATGGCAAATATGCTGAGTATGTTGTTGATGTTTCATCTGAAAAAGGTACACCGGATGTTATTACTTTAAATGATGTGTTGGAGGCCGGCAAAATGTCTGTTGATACATCAAAGTTTACTTACACAATAACTAAAAACGGACAGCAGGTTGGTGGTGAATATACTGCTAATGTTACGGCTTCTTCGAATAATGACAATAATAATCATAAATATAATCTTACAGCAACGCTGCCTAAGCTTAATGCCGGTGAAAGCTGCCAGATAAAATACAAGTATTATTATGACACATCTCTTTGCGATAGTGGAAATGAGTCACAGGCGTCTAACAAGGTTACCGGTGAATCAATAAATAAAAAGTCTAATGAAAAGGTTATTGATACATCAAGCAGTGTTATTAAATACACGAGAGATGATCTTGATAAAACAGGTGCATACGACTCAGACAGTCAGACTGTCAAGTGGACAATCACTGTTAATAAAGAAAGAAATGATATTGTTGGGGCTGTACTGACAGATAACTGCCTTAAGGATGCAAAGAATTTTAAAATAAGCTCTGAACAGGATACCGACTGTAAAGGTGCTGAAATCCAAAAGGACAAAGAAGGCAAGATTAGCGGTATTAACTTTGTGGCTATAGATAATAAAAATGACAGTACATATGTTATTACATATGAAACATCTGTCACACCACAAAGCTATGACCAGCCTGTTAATAATCAGGTTAATTTCAATAACAAAGAGATATCGTTTAGCAAATGGGCCGGAGTAAATGTTCCGGGAACTCATAGAGATGTAAAAGTTACAAAGAACTTGACTGCCCATAATGAAGAGACTGAGAATAACAGGTATGAGCTCAGTTGGGAATCGACATTTACCATTCCTTCAACCGGAGCGGATGCAGGGGCTTGGTTTGTTGATGAACTGACAAATAATACTTCAGACAATACGGCTCATTATATGACTTATCAGCAGGTTAAAGATGTATTTGATAAGGCAAAAAACATTTTTGGCGATACGATATATAATTTTAAAGTAAAATCCGGCGATCATGAGTATGATTTTTATTCTCTTAATAGCGAAACGGATGCTAAGTTTACCAGATTTTCGTTTGAGTTTAAAGATAAGTTTGTACCTTCTAATAGCAATAAAGATGGTTATAAAGTAACTTTAAAATATAAATCATATGCAGACTATTCAGCAGGTGGCGAACTCGAGTTTAAGAACAACGTAAATTTCTGGAATGTTAATGCAAATGACTCTTTTAAAACGACAAAAGATATTAAATCATCAATTGTTAAGAGTGATGGAAATAACAATACAGCAGATACATATGTAAAGACCACTGATTCAGGATATGACGGAACGCTCACATGGATTGTAATGGTTACAATGGATAAAAATGCAACCAAATATACAATCACTGATAATATGCCGGAGGGCATCAGCGTACAAAATGTTACTGTAAAGTTAAAATACAATAATTCAGACCAAGGTTTTACATACCCTACATTGGATGGCAAGAGCTATAAAGTAGAAAATTTAAATGGCAAAAATTACTATTCTGAGGGAATTAATACTTCATGTAAAAAAGATACAAGCAATGGTCGTGAGGTAATAACTACAACTGTAGAAAAGCCAAAAGATGCAGAGGTTCGTGGCTGGGGAGAAGGTTCTAAAATTTTCCTTGTTTACAAATGTAAGGCTGATAGTGCTGAAACCCTGGAGGCAGGAAAGGAGCTTGTGTACAAGAATACAGCTTCTGCTAAATCGGACAATAATGATAAGATTGGTGAATCTAGCCAGACACAGATAATATCAAAACCAAAGCAGGATAATGAAAATATTCCGGATTCAGGAGATAAAGTTATAAGCAAAAACGGAAGCTGGAATGATGATGAACATAAGTTGAATTATACTGTTCTTATAAATCCGGAGGGCAAGACATATCTGGATGGTGGTAGGCCATTAAATTTAAAAGATGTTTTGTCGTACAAAAAAATAACTTATGAAAATGCTAGGGTAAGCTGGCAGGTGGATTTGATGCCTGGTACAGTTAAGTTCAGAGAGGCTATCAAGCAGGACGATGGAACATACAAACCTGGTGAGGTGATATCTGACTGTAAATGGACATATGATTCACAGGAAGCATCAAATGAATGGGAGTATTCAAGCAAAACAATAAATGCTATTGTCCCTGATGGAAAAGCTATAATGTTGACATACACTTATAGTGTAAAGGGTGATTTGCTACAGGAGTATAATGATTCAAAACCTAAATTTAATGTATCTAATGCCGTTTCACTGGAAGGTGTTGATAATAGTAAAACAGATATTAACACTCAATTAGAGTACACTAAATCTTATTCTTCGTTTTATGTATATAAGAATAATTCGTTTATTCTTTATAAGACAGAAGAGGGAAATAACGGAAAGTTATTGCCGAATGCAGAGTTTGATGTTTACAAATATGATCCAAACAGTACAGATACTACGAAAACACCAGAAGGATATGTCTATGTTAATAAATATGTTACCGATGATAAAGGTAAGATAGAGATTGTCTTTAATAAAAATTCAATGACATATAACACACAGTATTATGTTGTTGAGACAAAGGCTCCTAGTGGCTATGTTCTTCCAGAAGAACCGGAAAAAACATATTTCTACTTTAGTTCGCTGGATAAAGATAAATATCCTGTGGCAGCTCCAAATAACAGCTTAACAGGAAAATGTCTGGCAAACAATTATGATATAGTATATATCGGTGATGAGACTATTCCAACAACAGAAATTTCTGTTGAAAAAAATTGGGTTGATTCCAATAACAAACCTATAAATAAGACAGATGGAAGTATTTATTTACAGTTACATCGGGTGGATTCATCAGGAAATGATGATAAATACGGTGATACCGTAGAAGTGACACCGGATAAAGATGGAAACTGGTCTTATAAATTCAAAGACCTTCCTACGAAAAAGACAGATAATATAGGTCATATAACAGGCGAAACCTATAAGTATTATGTTACAGAGGTTGGAATAAATCAGAACAACAGTATGTCAGGCTATGATGTTTCTTATGTATTTAAGAATACAGATGGAACAGTGATTAACAGAACTGATGCCAATGTGGCACCGGGAAAGAATATGGCTGTTGACTCAGGTACTATTGAGATTACAAATAAGCTCAATGAGTATAAGCTTCCTGAAACAGGTGGAAGCGGTAACAGATGGTTGTATATGTTAAGTGGAGTTGTGCTTATTGCGATAGCTACAATAACACTTTTCTATAAAAAACAAAAAGTATTATAAAAAAAGGAGAATGCGAAATGAAAACAATCAAACGAAGCATTGCATTAGTGCTTGCTATGATTCTTACACTTGCAATGAGTGTAACTGTATTTGCAGCACCAAACGCAGATCAAAACACATTCAGTCTTACACTTAACAAGGCTGTCAAAGGACACACTTATGAGGCTTATCAGATTTTATCTGGTGATTTATCAGCAGATAAAGCAACTCTTTCTAACATAAAGTGGGGAGAGGGCATTACAGAAGCAGGACAGACTGCTCTCGGCGGTGATGCTGCTAGTTATGCTGAAAAACTCGGTGGTTTTGGTAACAACTCTTCAGAGCTTAAAGAGCAGGCGCAGATTATTGGTGCAAACTTAGCATCAGCATCAGGCTCAGTTACAGTAACAGATTCGGATGCAAAGAATGTAATCAGCAACCTTAAGCCAGGTTACTACCTTATCAAAGATCAGGATAATTCTTTACAGGGTCAGGAATCTTACACAGAGTTCATTCTTCATATTACAGATGATGTAGTTGCAAATGTAAAGGCAGATGTTCCTTCTGTAGAGAAGAAGGTTAAGGATACAAACGACACAACAGGCGTGACAACAGATTGGCAGGATTAAGCCGATTACGATATCGGAGATGATGTTCCATTCCAGCTCACAGCTACATTAGCAAACAACATTGAAAGCTACAAGGCATACTCTCTCGAGTTTGATGATACTCTTTCAAAAGGACTTGACTACAACAATGATGCAGTAATTAAATTAGGTGAGAAGGATGTTACAGATTATTTCACACCTAGCTATGATGCAACAGCTAAGACACTTACATTTACATGTGACAATATCTTAGCATTTGGCGCTAAAAACTCAGATCAGATTGTTGTTGAGTATACAGCAAAGCTTAACGAGAATGCGGTAATCGGCGCAGCCGGAAACCCAAATAAAGTTAGTCTTAAGTTCTCTAACAACCCTAACAATGGTGGTGAGGGAGACAGAGGTACGACTCCTGAAGACAAGGTTATCGTATTTACTTACAAGTTAACTGTAAACAAGGTTGACAAAGATAATAAGCCACTTACAGGTGCAGAGTTCTCACTTTTCAAGAAAGTAAAGGTTGACGGACAAGAGGAGCTTAAGCTTGTAGAGGTTAAGAAGATTCTTTCTACTAATACAGAGGGAACAGTATTCGGATTCACAGGCTTAGATGATGGTACATACGTATTACGCGAGACAAAGACACCTGACGGATACAACTCAATCGAGGATCAGACATTTACAATTTCTGCAAAGCATGACGAGTCTAGTGATAATCCAACGCTTACAGATCTTACAGGAGATGTAGCATCTGGTTCAATTATTGATTTAGGTGTTAAGCTTGATAAGGGTGAGTTATCTACAAATGTAGTAAACAACAAGGGTTCAGTTCTTCCTTCAACTGGTGGTGCCGGACGTGTAGCAATCTACGTAATTGGTGCTATCTTAGTTATCGGTGGTGGAATTGTTCTTGTAACAAAGAAGCGTGTTAGATAATTAATATCTGACTGGCACTATTTAGTTTTAAATATTATGCTGCCACAGGTTATAAATCTGTGGCAGCTATAATAGATTTTATTTAGAGTTTATGTAACAGTAAGGAGAGCACTATGAAAAGACGTTTATCTACTATTCTTTTTGGCGTAGTGTTTATCGCAGGGTTGTCCTTACTGCTATATCCGACAGTAAGTGATTATTGGAATTCATTTCATCAGTCCAGAGCCATTGCAAGCTACGTTGATGCGGTAGACAACACGGATGAGCAAAAGCTTGATGAGATGCGAAAAGCTGCACAGGCATATAATGAGAAGCTTTTAAGTAAGCAGGATCGTTATGAAATGTCAGATCAGGATAAAGCAGAGTATGAAAGTCTTCTTGATGTATCTGGCACAGGAGTCATGGGCTATGTTGAGATTCCGTCCATCAATGTCTCATTGCCGATTTACCACGGCACAGACAATACAATACTTCAGATAGGTGTTGGCCATATTGAGGGCACATCGCTTCCGGTTGGCGGAGCAAGCACACATTGTGCTGTTTCAGGACACAGGGGACTTACGTCGTCTAAGCTATTTACGGATATTGACCAGATGGCGGAGGGGGACACATTTAAGCTGTATGTGCTTGGCGAGACACTGACCTACGAGGTTGATCAGATAAGGATTGTTTTGCCTGATGAGCTTAATGACTTAAAGATTGAGGAAGGTCAGGATTACTGTACACTTATCACATGTACACCGTATGGTGTGAATTCACACAGGCTTCTTATCAGGGGGCACAGGATTGCAAATGATGCACAGGGACTTATTGTCGAGGATGTAAAGCAGGTACAGCCGTTACATGAAGCCATAGTGCTTGGCATTCTGTTTCTGGTTTTGTATATTATAATTTGTAAGATACTTAGTAAAACGATATTGTATAGATTCAGATAGAATCAGGAAGGAGGAAAAATGCACAATAGTTTAAAAAGAGCTGTCAGTATAGCTATAGCAGCGATAGCCTTGTTTTCTCTGCCATGTGGAAGCATTTTTGCAAGGACGCATATTGATATTGATAAGAAATGCTCTATAACAGTTGATATCCCTGATACATGGGAGGATTTGTATACTGTGGATTTTCCCGTAGAGCTTTACAGAGTGGCAGATGTAGATGAGAACGATGTATACACTGCAACGAAGCAGTTTGATGAGCTGGCTAAATCTATATCAGATATCAGCAGTAAAACTACCGCAGATGACTGGGAAAAGATGGCAAAGACAGCTGCGGACATTGCAGACAAAGGTTCTTTGACAGCAGATGAGGCAATAGATGTTTCAAACGGAAGGGGAAACGTCACAGGCGTTAAGACGGGACTGTATCTGGTGTATGCAAAGCCGGCTAATTCGGCAAGATTTGGATACACATTTGTGCCGTATCTGATTTCGGCTCCGAATAATGAGTTTGCTATGACAGGAAGCGGCTCAGATTCATGGATATATGATGATATCGATATCGAGCTGAAGCCTGAACAGACCGGGCTTATGGGAAGCTTACAGATTAATAAGACATTAAAGACATACAATACAGCACTCGGTGAGCCGGTGTTTGCATTTGATGTTGAGGCCTACGACAGGGATGGTAATGTGGTGTTTTCCGATATCGCATCAATCAGATTTGACAGTACAGGGGCTAAGAGCGTAGTTATTGACAATATTCCGGCAGGGTCAAGGGTGATAGTAAAGGAGGTATATGCCGCTGGCAGTTATCAGGTGACCTCCTCAGACAGCATAGAGACACAGATTGTGGCCGGTGAGACCGCAGATGTTGATTTCACAAACGATTACAACGACAAATTGATTTATAGTACCGGTGTCGTAAACCATTTTGAGTATGACGGAACCGGATGGGAATGGGTGCAGAATTAATGAAAAAATTATCAGAGTCTTGTAAAAAACTTAATAGAAATCACCGTATTCTTATATGTGCAGCCTTTGCTGCAACACTCATTGTCTGTGGTGTTTCAGTTAAACCGACACTGGCATATTTTACAACCTATGCTACGGCAAAGGGCGGTATCTCAGTAGATATCGGTCCTACAACTGATGTCAAGGAGAAGTTTAAGGACTGGAAGAAAACTATTGAGATTGAGAATACAGGAAAAGCAGACTGTTTTGTCAGGGTAAAGGTAATTGCAGCGAGCCAGTTTGATATACAGGCATCAGGCTCAAACTGGAGCCTTTCAGATGATGGCTACTGGTATTACAGTCAGGTAGTGCCGGTTGGTGGTAAAACCGAGCCAATTGTTGCAGCTATCACAGTTAGTGAAAAGGTAAAGACCAGCTTTAATGTAGTTGTGGTTCAGGAGTGTGCTCCTGTCACATATGATGAAAATGGCAATCCGTGTGTCGCACCTGATGCAAAATGGGATGCGACAGCACAGTATGATAAAGAGGAGGGCGAAGAGTAATGAAGAGAAAACTTCCACTTATACTTGTAGCATCCTCTGCAATAATGCTTGCAGCATCGACGATAGGATCTACAAAAGCAACTCTTACATATATGAGTGATAATTATCTGGCTCAGATTGACATCAAATCCATCGGTGTCACTTTAACTGAGAATGGCAATGATGTGAGCTGGCGTGATTATAAGCATAAGGATGATGACTGGAGCGAGGCAACAGGAGTGCTGCTTGGCGATATGTTAGAAAATGCCGGAGATGAAAAGCTGATTCTCGACAAAAAGTACGATGAGAGGCTTGCTGTCAAAAACAGCGGCTCGATAGATGAGTATGTGAGAGTGACTGTGCAGCATTACTGGGCAGACAAGGAGACAGGTGATAAGCTTTCAAACCTTGATCCATCCAAGATACAGATTGGCTTTACAAACGATGGCTGGACAGAGGATGAGAGTGCTAAGACCACAGAGAGAAATGTATTTTACTACAATTCTATTTTGAAAAAGGGTCAGACTTCACCTGATTTTGCTGACAAAATCAGTATAGCCGGTGATATTGCCACCATAGTGGATCAGACATCACAGACTGATGATAACGGACTTACAACCATTACCACTACGTATGAGTATGATGGTGCGTTATTTGTGCTGGAAGTAACTGTTGATGCAGTACAGACACACAATGCAAAGGACGCGATTAAGAGTGCGTGGGGTGTTGATGTAAATATATCAGATGATGGAGCACTAAGCTTAGAGTAAAGGAGGACAATATGAAAAAATTTATCGCATTATTATCATGCATGTTGTTTATCCTTGGTTCGATAGGCACTGTATTTGCAGATGAAAATACTACTGTAGCCGGCTCGTGTGAGTTTACAGGCAAGGAGATGGTCAGCTCATTTGATTCAAATAAAATAGCAGCCTCTGTCTCACAGATGGAGCCCGGAGATTCTGTCACATTTTCCGTTGATATAAAGAATAACAGCAGTATTTCGACGAAATGGTATATGTCCAATGATGTATTAAAGAGTCTTGAGGATACACAGGCTGTGGCTGAAAATGGTGGATACTCATATATTCTTACATTTGTAGGACCGGATGGAAAAGAGGACACTATATACAGCAGCACCAGCGTAGGTGGTGAGAAGGAGACAACAGCCGGAAAAGGACTCAATGAGGCTACAAACTCTCTGGATAAGTTCTTTTATTTAAAGACATTAGAGCCTGGAGAGGGAGGCAGCGTAAAGCTTTTAGTAGGGCTTGACGGAGAGAGTCAGGGTAATATATATCAGGATACACTTGCAAAGCTTATGATGAACTTTGCGGTAGAGGATAACTCAGATCCAACTTTATCAAATCCACCTACATTTACAACTACAACAAGCAAAGTAAAGACCGGAGATATCTGGTCAATAGCGTCAGCTGTAGTGTTTGTGATTGGTATTATTTTGATGATACTGGCTTTCGTAAGTGACAGAAAGGGGGCTAAGCAAAATGAAAAGATTGCTTAAATATTTTCTTGCAGCTCTTGTTGTCATAACCGGTGTTTTCGCACAGACAGCAGATGCAAAGGCATTTTCATATACATACACTGTTTCCTTTTCAGCCGGAGGTCAGGGAAGCATAAACGGTGGTGTGCAGGTGCGCAAGGCATCAGGCAATGGGGCTTCGGTTTCTGTTTCTGCTAAAGAAGACAAAATAATTGTCACAGGTCTTGAATACGGAGATGTCATCAGCTGTGATGCACAGGGCAGTGTGGCACTTAATGAAAACAGCAAGTACTATGTAAAGGGAATCAGATTAAGCGGCCGTGACAATAATACGGTTGCACAGTCGGCTTTTCTCGTATCGGGAGATCAGGACTATGTTGTTGCATACGGCATACCGGGCGAGCTTGCTGAGTATACAGTCAACTATGTGGATACAGATGGCAATAAGCTTGCTGAAAGCCGTACCTATTATGGTAATGTGGGCGATGAGCCGGTTATAGCTTATCTGTATATAGATGGATATATTCCGGACAGCTATAATCAGACAGGAAAGCTGTCGTCAAATGCGTCAGAAAACGTGTTCAATTTTGTATATTCAAGGGCTGCATCAAGCATGGCTGCTGCCGGAAATGGAGCAAATGACAATACTGCAGCAGGCGGCAATCAGGCAGCCGCAGGAGCAGCAAATGCAGCCGGGGCAGCTAATGCAGCGGGCAATGCAGCAGGAGCGGCAAATAACGGAGCTGCAGATGGAGCAAATGCCGCAAACACAATAGTGCCTGACGGACAAAATGATCCGCAGGATGGAATCCAGGCACCGCAGGCACAGCCAAATACTGATATAGCAGATGAGCAGGTACCGCAGGCGGCAAACGACAATAAGCATGATATAGCAGATGAGCAGGTACCGCTTGCCACCATGATTAGTGAGAGTGGAATGGCCGTTCCGCTGGCTATTGGTGCGATCGGGATAGTTGCAATTCTTGCAATTATGATATTTGTCATAGTAAAGAATGTAAAGTCTGTCCGTGTTCAAAAAAATAGTATGAAACATAAGGGAAAAGATAATAAAAAT
>OGRG01002012.1_pt1 | contig 12562 bp, 8 predicted proteins | sample 1553501 | NCBI WGS metagenome assembly OGRG01 (sample SAMEA2580018, study PRJEB22360) | human gut metagenome | biome: human gut; feature: human-associated habitat; material: faeces | place: Denmark | collected 2008/2010 | reverse complement strand
TTTACAGCTCCATCAGTTCATCAAATATCGGTTTCGGTATATAAGGCTGCTGATTGTGGATCGGCTCGCCCAGACAGGTCTTCGGGTATGCGTAGGTTCCATGCTCCAGCATGATCTCCAGAAGCTCCGGCCCGTTCTGCTCCAGGAATCCACCGGCATATTTTTCCACGTCTTCTCCCTGGATGCGCTTTGCAGGAATTCCGTAAGCCTGCGCCACATCTGTAAAATCGCAGGATGAGAATCCGCTGCCATCGGAGGTATCCGCATATACACAGTCAAAATAATCTCTCTGAAGATGACGGATCATTCCCAGCGCCTCATTATTCATTACGATCATCTTCACCGGGATATTCTCGCGCTTCACCCACTGCAGCTCCTGGATATTCATCTGGAAGGCTCCGTCTCCACAGATACATGCCACCGGCTTGCCGGTAGCATAATAAGCTCCGATAGCCGCCGGAAGTGCATATCCCATAGCACCATGTCCGCCGGAAAAAAGTGTCTTCTGCCCCTGCTGATTGTGGAAGGACTGATAGCTCCATACCATATGCTGTCCCACATCCACAGCAACCGCTCCGGTATCGGAAAGCTGATCACTCAAGTATGCGATCATGCGGTTCGGATAACGCTGCGGTGTCTCATCGTCCACTTTCCAGAGTTCCTTACGGATCTTCTGGCAGACAGCAAGCCATTCCTCATAGGAACCGATCTGTGCCTGCTGCTCTGTCAGCTTACGCACCACAGTCTCTGCGCTGACGCAAAAGCATTTCTCACCTTCTCTTCCCGCATGGATCTCTCTTTGAAGATTATAAGGATCAATATCCACACGGATGATTTCGGCATTCTTCGCAAACTCATGAACCTTAGTACCAATCTGACGGGTACACAGGGAAATTCCAAAGCAGAGCAGAAGGTCGCTTTTTACATTGGCGATCATATTTGCATACCGGTGTCCGTAGGCACCTCCGATGCACCCGAAGTTCAAAGGATCATCAAAGCTCAGTGCGGACCGGGCAAGTACGCTTGTGATCACCGGAATGTGATGGGCACGCGCTAGATCTGTGAGCATTTTTTCTGCTTCTCCGGAAGCTCCGTGACCGATCATAAATACCGGCCGTTTTGCAGTCCTGATCTTATTCAGAATATATTCTGCCGCCTCTGCTCCATCAGAAGAATCCGCCTTTGCAACTGCATCCTTGTAAAAGGCTGCCCCGTTTTCCGGATCATTTTTTCCATATACAGCTGTCTCGATCTCTTCCTCGGAAAATTCCATATCATAAACCGGATCTTCCACCTCGCCTCTCTGCACGTTCATGGGAAGATCGATAAGAACCGGTCCCTTTCGACCTGTATTGGCGATCTGCCATGCAAGATTCAGTTCACGAACGATATTTTTCGGATCACGGACCTGCACCGCGTACTTAGTTACCGGCTTTGCCATGGAAACCATATCGATCTCCTGAAAGCCCTGCTGACGAAGGCCTGTAATACCGGAATATTCATAGGTATTCAGCTGTCCGGTGATAAAGATCACCGGAAGAGAATCGAAATACGCATCTGCCACACCGGAAAGCAGATTGGCAGCTCCCGGACCACTGGTGGCATAGGCACAGCCGCAGGCATTCTTTGCCTGAGCATAACCACAGGCGGCAAAAGCAGCTCCCTGCTCATGATAGCTGGAATGACTTCTTGCATGGGGATTCTTCTCAATGGAATCTACCAGATGTGCGATCATGGTTCCCTGGTATCCAAAGAAATCATGGATCCCTTTTTTCTGCAAAAATTCCACAACATAATCTGTAAGCTTGACCTTAGACATATTTTTTTACCTTCTCCATATACGAGATCCTTCCTGTTTTTTCCAGATACTTAAGATACAGGTCAAAAACCTCCGGATCTGTTTCAAATGCTTCTTCATATTTCAGACAGCGATCGTTCATCCTGGTATATCCCGCAAATGCTTTTTCCAGTTCCACATAATCTTCATTTTTGAAGAGATTCCGGATATAGCTGAGCTTTTTGCGATAAGCCAGTGCACAGGTATATTTTTCCCCGCAGAATTTTGCATAATCCCAGCACTGTGCAAGATATTCCCGGTAATTCATTCCAAACTGCCTGCGCTTTTCCCTTTTCTTCCTGACAGAAGCAAATTTCTTCAGTTCCTTTGACTGCTGCAGAAATTCCTCGCATGGGATCAGTGTGCTGCACACCACCAGCGAGCCGGGAACATAGTTTTCCATTGACTTATTTCGATAATTTTTGCCGTAGGCCCGGGTGAGATAGCTGTCTGTGTTTCCCGGGACCATAAAGGATTCTCCTCCAAGCATTGCCTCCCCGGGATTTTCAAAAATATGCGCAGGAAAATAAAGATTCTGGTCAAAATATCGGAGTACATAGGTTTTTGCGCCATCCTGCGGCTGCCGGAGCAGATCCCGGAATATGCTCTTTGCCAGCCAGCCTCGTCCGCAAAGGGAAAGGACTCGCACCATCCAGATACATCCCAGCTCACGCCGGTTCCGCCACTTGCCTTTTTTTCCGTAGATCCTCTTCCATCCCTCTTCGCGCATACGGTTCCAGAGATATTTTCCCTTTGGACCATATTCACACTGCAGCGGAAGGATATTGATCCCCAGTCCCGGATGTTTGTATTTTCCATACTCGTCCAGCTTATAAAACAATGTATCTTTATCTGTATAACGCAGAAAAAATCCGGGGAAACGGCTGTTATTCTCCATAGATTCCAGAGCTCTGCGCAGCTCCGGTTCTTCGTCAAAGATGTTTTTAAACCGGGCCATATCACCGGTCTTCATATAAATATCATTGCTTGCCGGATTCATGGGAAAAGGGCGCTCCGTTACCGCACAGAGGGTAAGATACGGAGAAAGATAATATGTGATCTTATTTTTTCTGCATATGGTATCTATTTCTTTTAGAAGTTCCAGTACTTTCTGCTGTTCTCTGTTCAATACACTCTGCCTCGTTTCTGTTGATCTGTCATTACAGGATCCGCTTCAGAAGCTCCTGAAGCTCCTCCTGACTTTTATACTTATCCAGCCAGCTGTTCAGAAATTCTGTCACGTCTGCCTTCTTTGCGAAAAATCCGGTACGCCGGCTTCCATCGTAAAGATCCTCCAGGAAGATCCTGGAAAGCTCATTTTTTATATAGGGATGCGGCTCATGATCCAATGCCAGGAAATAATTTTCGAAGGCTTCCCGGGTACGCCCCTGTTTCTTCCGGATATCTCCCAGAAGCTTGTATACCTCTCCCTGCCATTCCTTATGAACCAGAAAGCTGCGGATCTCCTCTGCCAGATATTCCATCTCGCCCTCTTCCTCACTGCACAGGATCCTGGTACGGCCCTCTGCCAGTGCTTTGGGATAGCCGAATCTCTGCCATGCACAGGTAAGTGCCTCTTTGTACACTGGCTCCTCAAGGGTTCCCTCCCTTGGAGAATTACCGGTGATCCCCAGTTCTTTGCAAAGCTCTCTCACCAGCTCTTCCAGCTCCCCTTTTGTACGGACGGAATATACCTTCGCAAGATAAAGAGCGCCTCTGATCTCCTCATCCTCCGGCATCAGTCTGCTCCAAAATTCCATCAGAGAGAGTGCTTCTGATCTTCTCTGGCTTACAAGCAGATCCCGACAGTCTCGGATCGCCTGGGACTTCTGTTTTTTCAGGAATTTATCCAGTTCCAGCTGCACAATGCCGTTATTGGTGCATTCTCTGGCTTTCAGATACTCTGCCATTGCTTCGTTCCGGAGGCCCTTTTTCCAGAGAAGATCCCCCTTATATTTCATAAAATATCCATCCTGGGGAAATACTCTCAGGCAGTAAGACAGAAATTTCTCCGCTTCCGAAGCATTCTGCGGTCCTTCCAGGCGCTCCATCACAAACCGGCATTTAAATTTCAGGAATCCCGGAGCATCCGGATATTTTCTGAGAAGATCATCCACGATCGCCTCTGCTTCCTGCATTTCTTTAAATTCATAGTGGCTGGCTGCTTTTCGGAAACGGCGGATATCCTCCACTGTCTGCTCCATTTCCGGAGTAAGATGATCCATTTTCTTGCGTACCTCGTACATACGGTATGCCTTGGAAACACGCTCCTGATAGATCAGTGTCAGCATGGCCGCCTGAAAAGCCTTATCCTCCAGCGGAATCAGGATCGGATGATAGAACGGACGGATCCCGTTAAAATCCTCACGCCCGATAAACTCCATGCTGAGCTGTACACGGTAATACTCCTCAAAGATCTCACCAAGCACATCATATCTTCTCTCTTTCAGCAGGGTCTCCGCTGTTTTTTCGGATCTCATCAGTCGGGCAGACACATCCCGGGCTACAACACCGGCTTTGATCCTTCTTCGTCTGTCATCCTGTTTATGGTCTCCCTTTGCCATAAGAAGGCAGTAGAATTTGCGGAAAAGCATCTGTCTGCGGATACGTTTTTTGTCGATCCTTGGCGTATATTCATCCCGCACCTCCTGATAGCTGGCACCCGGAACATCAACAGACTCATGAGATTCTCTTTCCCCATGAGGCGGTATATAGGACCATTCGTCCCCGTAATGCCAGATCAGATAATCGCTGGTCCTGTGAGGGATCATAACCTTTTCGCCCTCGAAGTCCATATATTTTACAGGGAACATCATATCCTTGTCAAAAAGAAACGGGCAGCCTCCCCATCGCATGGCATAGCGGCTGCACTCCTCTTCTTTATAAGAAAACATGATCTTCTCCAATTTCTTTAAGGTTCTGTCCTTTCCGCAGAAGGTATAGCGGAAAAGCCAGTACAGATACCGCCAGGGAGAAATTTCCCATCTGACTCCCACGACCATGCTGATATTCAGAAGTTCCGTATAGATCATCATATGGTCCCGGTATTTCTCATACTCACGGTCATCATCCGGAATGGGATCCAGAGTCAGTACGTCAATGATCTCACCAGCCTTGTCGTCCCCTATGATCTGATGCTTGTGGATCGCACAGGTATCCGTACTTCCGTAGCGCGGAAAACCGTTGGTATAATTACGATCCACTTCTGCACAATAAACCGCCCGGTTCGGCGGCATCTCGTTCTGACATATTTCTACAAATTTATCCCAGTCACTTTTGGGCATGTAAATGTCCACATCATCGTCCCATGGGATAAAGCCTTCATTTCGAAGAACACCGATCAGAGTACCTCCGGCCATTACATATCTAAGATCATGCTTTTTGCAGATCGCGTCAACCTCCCGGAAGAGCTGCAAAAGAAGCTTCTGTTTTTCTGTCATCTGTCAACCTCTTTGATTAATTATTTTCAAAAGCTCAGCCAGAGTTTCTGATTCTTCATAAAAAAATCTCGTACATTCTGTCCGTCTGTCACGAATCATGATGACCAGCTCCTGAAGCAGATAGCGAAGACCATTTCCCTCAAAATTAAAGCTGTAGCGTTTCAGGAATTCCTGACCTTCTATTTTGGCTTCAAAATATCCGGTATTCCACCAGTCACCGGGTACGGTGATACGCCCCTTGGTTCCGATGATTGCAAGCTCGTTTTCCACATCCACCGTTGTTCCAATCTCAATGGTCGCCAGTGCCCGGAGATACTTCATCGTGATCATATCATAAATAAAGCAGCCGTCACTGCTTTTCACCGCATTGCTCTTCACCTCCAGGTAATCCTTACCGAGAAGCTTGATGCATGCACACAGCGCCTGGCTGACTGTTTCGCTGAAATTTTTTCCGCCCTCAAAATCATCCTGAGAAATCGCGCATTTTACAGCTACCACATCTCCCACAAGCGCTCCATGTGTCAGCCAGACAAGCTGCGTAAACGCGCGCAGATAGACCATGGTAAGCTTCTCTACCAGAACAACCTGATGTGCCTTTGCCAGTGCAAACAGCTCTCTTATCTCTTCCGGCTCCAGAGCCATAGGCGTGTCACTGATCACATATTTATCACATTCCAGTGCCTTTCGGATATAATCTGCCCTGTTTTTCAGACCGGATCGGATATAAATGATATCCAATCCTTCCAGAAACTGCCCGTAATCTGTACCATAAGAGTCAAGTTCGTATCTGTCACAGAATTCTCTCGCAACAAAAACGTCCTCGGAATACACACTTTCTACATGCAGTCCGCTGACATACTTGGACTCCATCACCATTTCGTTGTCCTCTGTATCATCCGTAACAATGCCCATGCTGTAGATCATACCCTCACTTCTGAGCTTGGTACTGGAAATATTTTTGGTACGTTCCAGATAAACGACCTCACAGTAATTCTTCAGATAATCAAATTTGCCACGCCAGTCCGAACCGACTACCAGAAGGTCGATATTGTATTTTGTAATGTCATTTAGCTTCTGCCCCTGATATTCCTCTACAATGATCTCATCCGCAAAACCAGTCTTGCGGACATTTTCGATACGCTTCAGAAGGCTGTCCTGTACATTCAGCTTGCCGCGTTCGATATCATAGCTTTCACTGGTGACACCCACAACAAGATAATCCCCCAGCTCCCTGGCTCTTTTCAGAATATTGTAATGTCCCTGGTGGAACAGATCAAAGGTACCGTAAGTAATGACTTTTTTCATTATTAATTTAATCCTGCGCTTTCTCTTCTTTATTTTTCAAAAGCACTTCCATTTCCCCCTGCGGTTCTGTGATCTTTAATATATCATCCAGGTCCTGGAGCTGCTCAAATTCCTGTGGAGCTCCGGCATCATCCATGCCTTCCTCCATCTCAAGATCCTCATCTACAAAGAAATCCTCGCCACGGATTTCTTCCGTCTCTTCTGTCTCATGTTCCAGTACAGCCGCCACATCGTCCTTCACCTTACGTGCATCCTCCTCGTCCAGAGTTGCCGCAAGCTCCTCAATGGCTTTCTTTCTTTTCAGTATGATCTCATAACGGTCATCTTCATCATATTCATCCTCAAGTCCTTCATCCTGCACCTGCCTCTCGCGTTTGAACAGAATAAATGTAAGCAGGTTTAGTACCCCTCCGTAGAGGAAAGATACCGGCTTGCTTCCAAGGATCAGCACAAGCACCCAGGATACTCCGAAAAGCACCCAGACATTCAGCATCTGCGGGATGCTGAGAAGAAGCAGGCCGTTGAGTACGATCATGATCGGATAATGGAAAAAATAAATCCCCATGGTATTTCTTCCAACAAAGGTAACCGGCAGCTTCACATCCGGGATCAATGCCAGAAGCGTCAGCACCAGCACAAAAGATACCAGATACATCAGAAGGCGGATCAGCATTCCTGTGATATCATCCATTCCCGATAACTGATACGTATGATTCCCACGGAAAATATCTACCGGGATCTCATTGGCGATCATAAAATTCGGAACTGCATACAAAAGCAGGGCTGAAACCAGGAGCAGGATCCATTTACCCTTGAATTTACGGACCACGTCTGTGTAATCACTCTTCCACAGATAGCCTGCCACAAAAAACGGAAAAAATACAACAATCCTGGAGCTTGAAAGATAAGTCGTAAATTCCGGTCTTGTTCCTGCCCACAATGCAAAAATAATGCTCAGAGGCACGATAAAACGTATCTTGCCAAGTGCTTCGATAGTCAGCCTGTAGATAAACAGTGCCAACACATACCACATAACTGTTCCGGACGGACGGAGCAGCTCATAATCCATGCTTCTGCCGGTCCAGATATACGCATACCAGGTCAGACTGTATCCAAGAATATAAGGGATCAGCAGATTCTTCACATTCTTCAGTACATCCTGTGGCTTCTTGGAAAGATATCCGGATATAAAAATAAAAGCAGGCATGTGAAAAATGGTGATCCCATACCATACATAACGCACCACCATGTCCACCTTGACCAGCTGAAATGCGATCAGATGATTAAATACGACAAGAAAGATCAGTACTACTTTAATGTTATCGACCAGGTAAGAATACGGAACTCCCTGGCTATCCGTTCTCTGTTTCATTTGTTTCCACCTTGTAATATTTGATAAAAGTATGAATAAATAATAACATATATTTATGAATTTGGAAATAAAGAATTAATATATGTCAGAATTATTCACCTCTTCCAGAATTTTTCAACGGTATTTCCATATCCCGTGGAGCGCATAGGAAACAAAGAAAAACAGACTCTTCAGCGGACCATATCCCACATACCGATACACCTGATAAGTCATTGCCGCAGACTTCAGCTTATTTCTGGATTTTCCCCCTTCACTGAGCCGGTATTTCAGGTAAGGTCTGTTGAGCCCTGCTGCAAATCCTCCCTTTCTCAGGATCCGGAGCCAGGTAATGTAATCTTCATGGCTGTCATCATGCTCCATTGGAAACGCAAGTGCATCTTCTCTGCGCAGCAATACGGAAGAACAGTTGATGCTGTTATGCTTCAAAAGCTCCCTGTATGTGATCCGTTCCTTTACCGGAATATATTTGCCGGTAGTGCGCCCATCCGGCGTCATCAGCTCTCTTCCGGTGGAGCAGATCGCACAGCCGGTCTGTTCCATAACCTCTGTCTGGGCTTTCAGCTTGCCCTTTTCCCACCAGTCATCCGCATCCAGAAATGCGATATATTTTCCCCGGGCTTCCTTTACGCCCCGGTTTCTGGAACGGGCAGCCCCCATATTCTGTTCATTTTGGATATAACGGATCTTTCCGCTGTCTATATATTTCATTACAGCAAGTTCTGTGCCGTCTGCAGAACAGTCATCAATGACCAGCACTTCTACCGGAACCTCCTGTCCCAGTGCTGATTCGATCGCTTTTCCAATATATCTTTCCCCGTTATATACGGGCATCACTACGGAAACCAACGGCTTTTCCATAAAAACAACCTCCGTCCTCTCTATCCACAAAATGCGCGTCAGGATGATCTGCCGCAGCCTGACACGCATTTCGTTTCGTTACTTATTTTTTGTCTTCGGAATCCTTAAGAGCGTTCTTCTGATTATCATCCACGCCCTCGGAAACTTCTTTCTGGAAAAAGATCTTTACAGTCATAAACAGAAGCTTGATATCCAGAAGGAATGAATAATTTTCAATATAAAACAGATCCAGCTTCAGCTTATCATACGGTGTGGTGTTATATTTGCCATATACCTGAGCATAACCGGTCAGTCCGGCTTTTACCTTAAGACGATAGTGGAATTCCGGGATTTCCTGCTCATATTCCTGCATGATCACATCTCGTTCCGGACGTGGACCTACAAGAGACATATCACCCATAAACACGTTAAACAGCTGGGGAAGCTCATCCAGATGCAGGTTACGCAGAACATGTCCTACCGGTGTGATACGGGAATCGTGCTTAGACGCAAGACGCGCTCCGTTCTTCTCGGAATCCACACACATGCTTCGGAATTTCCGGATGCGGAATTCCTTTCCCTGATAGGTAAGACGATCCTGGAGATAAAATACCGGACCGCCGTCATAAGCCTTCACCGCAATGGCAATGATCAGCATGATGGGTGAGGATACGATGATCCCAAGTCCGGAAACAATGATATCCAGAACTCTCTTGGCTGCACGCTGCTCCATGGAAAGTCCCTGATTCCTGCACATCAGAAGCGGCGTATCAAACAGATGGATCCTGTCTGTTCCAAGCAGGATGATATCGGAAATCTTCGGGCTCATATAGCAACGGATGGAATGAGAAAAACAGTATTTCAGATACCTGTTTCGGATCTGGGACGGAAGATCCCAGATGATCACGCCTTCATAATCTTCCATCATGGCATGGATCTTCTCTTCGCCCTCACGGATATGAACCTTACCGCTGATATCGTATTTATCCTTTCGGGTGTTCATCTTGTGGATCACATCACCGGGATCACGGTCTCCGTAGATCACCAGCAGCCTTCTGGCTCCGTACAGTCTGGAGTAAATATACCTGGAGCCCCAGATCCACAGTACCGTCACAACAAGCTGGACTCCGGTCATTTCGATCACCGGTCTGGCCGACATAAACCATCTGTTGATCAGTGTGATCTGAAAATACGTCACAACATTGGTACAGATCGTTGCCAGCGTCAATGAATAAAATACATCGATACGCTTCAGATAGCCTACCTTCAGACCTCCGTAAAGCTTGGCAAACATCAGATAGATCAGCGCATAGATCAGGATCATTACCCAGTTACCTTTTCTCCAGAATGGCTTCAGGATCAGGTCACTGTAAAAATCATACCATACATAAGCAAAGATCGCTGCCTGTGCGATCACGATCAGACTTGCCAGACAAAATACCACAAATCTCTTATAATCTTCTCTTTTACTTCTATTCACAGATTTTTCTTCCTTCCTGAGGAGTAGATATTAACTTCATCATTATAGCCAATATATACTCTTACGTCCAGAGATTCCTCTGATTTTTCTCCTGATATTTTCCTGTCAGGATGTTTTTTTCAGTGACTATAGCAAAAATCCCCTGGAGTTTACCCGGGGATTTTTGGCTGTATATATTTATTTTTCTTTTTCAGTTTCCACGCCTTTTCGAATTATTCATTCACCAGGTTATACTCTTCGATGGATTTGTTGATGGAATCTGCCATGTTTTTCACAGCTGTATCCACATCCTCTTTTCCGTTGAGCATGCTCTCAATCTCGGATTCCACGGTAGCTCTTGCCTCCGGGAATACACTTAACAGAGCGCCTACATAGTCGGCGGAAGAATCATGGAGCTGGTCGATCGCTGTCTGGAACTGCGGATATTTTGCAACATTATCCTTAAATACCTGCTCTTCCTGAGCCTTTACAGTTACAGGGAAATATCCGGTCTGTGCGTTCCAATAAGCCTGAGACTCCGGAGAGATCAGGAATTTTACGAACTCCCATGTTGCACGAAGCTTTTTCGGATCATTGTTGTTCAGTGCCCAGAGAGATGCACCACCGATGGAAACACCGCCCTCATCGCTGGATTTGATCTTCGGGAAGTATGCGGTACCAACCTCAAATTTTCCGTTTACATCCTGAAGGATCTGTTTCAGGGAAGCTGTGGAGCCAAGAGTGATCGCAGATTTTCCTGCAGAAAAATCTGCCAGCCCTGCATCGCCACCCTTTCCTACGACAGGTGCGAAGCCCTTGTCGTTAAGATCCTTCCATGCTGTAAGGATATTTTTTGCAGCACTGTTCTCATCAAAAGCAACAGCTGTAGCAGCCTCTTTACGTCCGTTTCCGTTGTTTGCATACTCAAGGCCCTGCTTTCCGATAAACTGCTCGAAGAACCATCCGTAGATTCCAAGAGACATTACCTCACCTGCGCCGCCTTTGTCCAAAAGATCCTGTCCGATCTCACCGATGCCCTCCAGGCTGTCCGGAATTTCTGTGATGCCTGCTTTATCAAACATGTCCTTGTTGTAATACATGATCGGTGTGGAAGAATTGAACGGCATGGAGTACAGCTCATTGTCGATGGTGTAGTATGCAGCCAGGTTCGGCTCGATCTCAGATACATCGTAGCTGTCTGCATCGATCATCTGCTGCATAGGCACGATCCATCCGGAATCGATCATGAAACGGGTTCCCAGGTCATAAATCTGAACCAGATCCGCTCCCATATTTCCAATCTGAGCGCTTTTGAGCTTATTGATGGCATCGTCATATTCTCCCTGGTAAACCGCTTCTACTGTGATCCCATCCTCGTTTTCTTCATTGAATTTGTTTACCAGATAATCCATCGCTTCCCCGTTGACGCCGCCCATAGAATGCCAGAATGTAATCGTTGTCCCGTCTGTATCAATATCTTTGAACTTATCGGTGATCACTCCGGATTCCTCTTCTTTTCCGCTTTCTGAAGTCTGGCCATTCGTCTCGGAGGCACTCTTTCCGCTGCCGCATCCTGCAAGTGTGGAAACAACCATAAGGCCGGCAAGGATCGCTGCGATTACTCGTTTTTTCATATTTTTTCTCTCCTTTTCTTCCCCGTCTCACCGTGTCAGATGAATCCGACGGTTTCTTTCCTATTTACATAAATCATATCTGTGAACAGATCAGCCTTTGACTGCACCTGAAAACATTCCACTGATCAACTGCTTCTGTCCTACAATGAAAATAACCATTGAAGGAATAATAATTGCTACAACGCCAGCCATCATTAGTGTAATAGATTGTGCGTCAACACTATTCAACATACTGATCCCGATCTGTACTGTCCGCATTTCCTCGGATCCGGTTACCAAAAGCGGCCACATATACATATTCCATGCATTGATAAATGTGTAAACAGCCATCGCTCCGATTGCGGATTTCGTAAGCGGAATCAGAATCTTAACAATAAACCGTAAATTCCCGCATCCGTCCAGCTTCGCCGACTCATACAGAGAAATCGGGAACGTCATATAGAACTGACGGAACAAAAAGATTCCCATTGCGGATGTCAGTGACGGGAGGATCAAAACAATGTATGTATCCAGAATCCCCATGCTGCTGACAGTCAGGTAGTTGGAAATGATCACTGCTTCCCCCGGAACCATCATGGTTGCCATCACCAGCATAAACAGGAAGTTCTTACCTTTAAATTCCAAGAAAGAAAACGCAAACGCCGCCAGTGAGCAGGTAATGATCTGTCCGATCGTGAT
>OGRG01002011.1_pt1 | contig 12568 bp, 8 predicted proteins | sample 1553501 | NCBI WGS metagenome assembly OGRG01 (sample SAMEA2580018, study PRJEB22360) | human gut metagenome | biome: human gut; feature: human-associated habitat; material: faeces | place: Denmark | collected 2008/2010 | reverse complement strand
ACCAGCGCGCCGATGCGTCCGATGCCGAGGGCGTCGGCCAGCAGGATGTGCGCCCGCACGATGTCGCGGATCGTGAAGGGCGGGAAATCCCGGTAGTACGGTGTGCCGGTTTGCGGATTCGTATGAAGCGGTCCCGTCGTGCCGTAGTGCGAGCCGAGGATGTTGGCGCAGACGACGAAATGACGCGCCGGATCGAGGAACTTCCCCGTTTCGACCGTGTGCGGCCACCAGTCCGCGACGTCCGAATTGGCCGTCAGCGCATGGCATACCCACACCACGTTGTCGTGCGCGGCGTTCAGTTCGCCGTAGGTGTGATAGGCGATCTTCAGCTCCGGCAGCGTGTGTCCCGTTTCCAGCCGGAACGGTCCGGGGGCTATGTAAATGCGGGGTTCCATTACAGATGTTTCAGCGCTTCGTTCAGGTCTTCCTTTATGTCGTCGATATGCTCGATGCCGAGCGAAAGCCGCAGCAGGTTGGGATATACGCCCGAAGCGGCCAGTTCCTGTTCGCCGAGCTGGGCGTGGGTGGTCGATGCGGGGTGTATGAGCAGCGTTTTCGCGTCGCCGACGTTGGCCAGATGGCTGATCAGACCGAGGTTGTCTACGATCTTCGACGCCTGCTCCGCACTGCCTTTCACGCGGAACGTCAGCACGCCGCCGAAACCGTTGCGGAGGTATTTCTTCGCCAGCGTGTGGTACTTGCTGCTTTTGAGTCCCGGATAGCTGACGTGTTCGATCTTGGGATGCTTTTCCAGCCACTCCGCGACCGCAAGTGCGTTGTCCACGCTGCGCTGTACGCGCAGCGAGAGCGTTTCGAGTCCCTGCGTCAGCAGGAACGCGTTGAACGGGCTGATGCAGGGGCCGATGTCGCGCAGCCCTTCGCAGCGGGTGCGGGTCGCAAAGGCGGTTTTGCCGCACTCTTTCCAGAAATTAAAGCCGTGATATCCCTCCGAGGGTTCGCTCAGCAGCGGATATCTGCCGTTGCCCCAGTCGAAGTTGCCGCCGTCCACGACTACCCCGCCCAGACTCGTGCCGTGCCCGCCGATCCACTTGGTCGCCGAGTGCGTCACGACGTTCACGCCCCATTCGATCGGCCGGCAGAGGAATCCGCCCGCGCCGAACGTATTGTCGGTCACTACCGCAATGCCGTGCTTGTGCGCCAGCGCGACGATGGGTTCGAAGTCGGGTACGTTGAATTCGGGATTGCCGATCGTTTCCAGATAAACCGCTTTCGTACGGTCGTCCATGAGCGATGCGATGCTTCGGATGTCGTCGCCCTGAGCGAAGCGCACTTCGACGCCGATGCGGGCGAACGTATGCTTGAACTGGCTGAACGTGCCGCCGTAGAGGAACGACGTGCTGACGATATTGTCGCCCGCTTCGACCAGATTGCTGAACGCCAGATACTGGGCGGCCATGCCCGATGCGGCGGCCACGGCCGCCGTGCCTCCTTCGAGCGCAGCCATGCGCTCTTCGAAAACCGAGGTCGTGGGATTGCTCAGACGGGTGTAGATGTTACCCTCTTCGCGCAGGGCGAAGCGGGCCGCGCCCTGTTCGGCGCTGTCGAAAACATAGGACGTGGTCTGGTAGATCGGCAGTGCGCGCGAACCGGTCGCGGGATCGGGCTGCTGGCCTGCGTGTACCTGCAGCGTTTCGAATCGGTAGTTTTTCGGAGTCATATTTCGCTGTTTGTTCGTTACAAAAAAATCCGACCTCAAAGGAAGCCGGATTGTGTCGTTCGTGCATACGGAAAGGTTACACCCGGCGGAATCGGCTGCGCATGCACATCATACCCATGGTCATCATACCGCGGAGTGTTCCGCGGTACGGGCTGTCGTATGTGTTCATTGCAGTCATTTCAGCGTTCGGATCTGTTTCCTATGGTGCAAATATAGCGGTTTTTTTGAGTTTTACGCTCGCCGCGGGATATTTTTTTGGAAAAACCTTTTCCTCGGTCGGAATTTTGCATGCCAAAGATGCGATTGTGGCCTGTTTTGTTAAATAAATGAGCGGAAATGATTTGGAGTTGAAAATAATGTTTATCTTTGTCTCGAAGAATGTGCGCAATGCACAAGGTAAAGGCTTCGCAGCCTGTTTTCTCGACGGCCATGACGCTGCCCGCCGGGGTCAGGAACCTTTATGTGCAGACTACCCTGCCCGACGGTACCGTGTCGGTCAGCATGCAGCCGGTTTCCGCGGCTCTCAATGTTGCGGGCGCCGTGATGAAAAGCGCCGAAGCGCACAAAATCCGCACTTCCGCTGCTACACGCAGCGAAAGCTCGTCGATGCCCGATTATCCGACATTGCCGGTTAAGACGGAAAGCGACTTCGCCGAAGGCGCGGTTATCCGCCAGACGCCGGCGGGCAATATCGACCTCGGAGCCATCTGGATCGCCAAACCCTATGCCGCGGCGGCGGAATATTACATTCCCGCGGGCGCCGAGATTACGGGCAATATCAATTTGAACGGCAAGTTCTCGCCTCATTCCGCTCCGGTTCTCTACGTGGCGGGCAAACTGACGCTCAATGCGTCGGTTACTATCGGACAGGCGACCCTTGCGGTGCTTCCGGGCGGTGAAGTATATATCAGGGAGGCGAAAGCCAACCTCCAGCAGAATGCGGTCTATCCGGCCATCTATGTATTCGAGGGCGGTACTTTCACCACCGATCAGACGAGCTTCTCCTGCAAGACCATCGTCAACGAAGGCACGTTCGTTGTCAACGGACTGTTCAACGTCAACACCTCCTGCGAGTTCTACAACGGAGCGTCGGCCGCATTGCAGGCGGGTGAAGTCGAAGTCACCAACAAGGCGAAGCTCTACAATGACGGCAAGGTCGAAAGCGCCGATTTCCGGCTCAATACCTACGCCGAGCTTCACAACTGCGAGAACGGCACGGTTGCCATCGACGGGACCTTCTACGTGACCAACTATTCGGTGACCTACCAGAAAGGTGTGGCCACGATGGATAAACTCGAAGCCCGCGGCGGCGGTACGCTTTACGTGAACTGCTATACCGCAGCGGACGACGTCATTGCCGAAGGTGCGAAATTCTACATCGCTTCGGGTTCGGGTCTCGACGCCGGAACGGTATATTTCAACAGCAATACGGAGCTGTATGCCGCAGCCGGTTCGATCTTCTCCATGAACGAATACAATGCGAGCAGATCGGGCGGCAACGTGCGCATCGTCAGTCAGGCGCAGGCCGACCAGCCGATGGCCGTGGTCGTGATCCGGGAAAAGGGCGTCAGCTCGCGTTATTACGGCACCAAGTTCGAGGGACTTATGGAGGTCGTCTACGACAATGCGGCCGATGCGAAATACGTCATCGACGCCGGTAGCCTGATTGGCGGCGCCGTGATGCGCGACAAGCAGACGGTCGTGATTGCCGAGAGCAAATGCAACGGAGGCAAGGAGCCTGTGACTCCCGATCCGGAGCCGGAACCCGAAATCATCGAGGTGATCGGTGCGCCCTACACCTATTGTTTCGAGGACGGCTGGCCGTGGATCGGCGATTACGATATGAACGACGTGGTCGTCGTGACCGGCATCGACCGGCTCGTGAACAAGGAAAGCGGCAAGGTGGGTTCCATCCGCATCAACTGGGAGCTGAAAGCCGCCAGCGCCGCGCACCTCAATGCGTTCGCCGTGCAGCTGGACAAGGTCGCCGCTTCGCAGGTCGCCAGTGTCGAGACGACGAACACGGCCTTCGGCAAAGGCGCATTCGCTGGACCAGGTCTCGAATCCGGCAACGAATATGCTGTCATTCCGCTCTTTAACACCGCGCAGGAGATTCTCGGCGAAGGCACCTACATCAATACCTCCAAAGGTACGGCGCCCGTTCCGACCGTGAAGCATACGACGACCGTGACTTTCACCCAGCCCGTCGATGCGGCTGCGGTGCTGGAGTCGGCCGTCAATGCCTTTATCGTCGTCAATTCGAAGAGTTCGGGCGTATTCAGCCGCGATACCGAGGTGCATATGCCGACCTACAAGCCGACCGGATTCGCGGTCGTTTCGGGCAATACGTTCGCCGAAGCCGAGCCGTACAAATACTTCGTGTCGAAGGGAACGGGTATGAAGGACAACTACATGATGTGGGCGCTGATGATTTCGGGCGAGTTCCGCTACCCTGCCGAGCGCAAGGACATCCGCACCGCCTATACCTATTTCAACGCATGGGCCGCATCGGGCGGTGCCCAGCACGTGGATTGGTACGAGGACGAAGCCGACGAGGATATGCTCTATTAAAGTTCGTATCGGTTATTCCGAACCGCAAGGCCGCAGGTTTTTCCTGCGGCCTTGTTTTGTGTGGGGAGACCCCTCTTCCTCTTCCTCTTCCTCTTCCTCTATTGAACCACCGAAAAAAACGCTCCGCAACGAATCGTTGCGAAGCGTTCTGATGTTACGAAATACGGTTTATCGTTTTCTGTCGATGCGTTCGATGCCCTGCCGGGTCGCCGCACCGCGCAGAATCGTTCTGCAAAAAAGGTAAACCTCCTCTCGCGTGGCGTTGTTGAGCCGTAGTTCCAGAATCGTCTCCAGTATGCGGTCTGCAAAACTTGCGCCCTCGATTTCGGGAAGCAGCAACCCCTCTTCCTTGCTGGCTTCGAGGTGGTGCGCCAGCTCGCGGCGCCAGAACTCGCGGTGTTCGTCGAAATGGTCCGCATAAATTATTTTATGGCGCAGGTCCGACAAGAAACTGCTTTCGACCATGTAGAGGTTGGCGATATATTCGTATGCCAGCTTGAAAGTCCTCTGCAGGGCGCTGCCGCTGCGTTGTTTCCGGTACGTTGCGATGCGTTCGCGCTGCTTGCTGCTCATCGCGTCGAGACAGGCGTTTATCAGATCGTCCTTGTCGGCGAACATTTCATACAGGGTGCGCTTGGAGATACCCAGCGTCTGGGCGATCTCATCCACCCGGACGGCACGGATGCCGTTCCGGGCGATGAGCGCCTGTGTAATGCGGATGATCTCCTCCTTGGTCGCTCCCCGCTTCATTATTTCGCCTCCTCAGCCATGTCACGACCGCCGCCGAGAGCCTGATAGAGGTTCACGACGCCTTGTATTTCGTCGAAGCGGTCGGCTATCTGAGACAACTGGGCCGAAAGCAGTGACTGCTGGGCGGTCAGCACTTCCAGATAGGTCGTGCTGCTATGCTTCATCAGCAGTTCCGTGCTCTCCACGGCGCGCTCCAGCGCTTCGATCTGCTGTACCCGCAGATCGGCCTTCGCGCGGGCCGACTGGCACTGCGTAAGGGCGTTGTTCACCTCTGCGCCGGCGTTGAGCAGCGCCTGCTGGAACGCCAGCTTGGTCTCCTCCTGCTGCGCCTTGGCGATCTTCACGCGGGCGCGGTTGGCATTGGCGTTAAAGATCGGCTGCAGAAGCGATGCCGCTGCCGACCACAGTATCTTGCCGGGATCCTTGATCCCCATGCCGCTGTTGTTGGTCCAACCGAGCGTGCCGCTCAGCGTGATCGTGGGATAAAGGGCCGAACGTGCTTCGCTGGTGGCGTAGTAAGACTGCATGAGCGAATACTCGGCGCTGCGGATGTCGGGACGGTTCGAAAGCATCTGTACGGGCACGCCCACCGTCAGGTCGTCGGGCAGCCGCTGTCCTTCGAGCCGGCCGCGCTCGATCTGATGCGGGCCTTCGGCCAGCAGCGTGCAGAGACTGTTCTCGGCCATACGGATCTGGTATTGCAGATCGTGCAGCGACGCTTCGATCGAAAGACAAGTGCCTTCGTACTGGGCGACGGCGGCTTCGTTGGCCATGCCGGCCTCCTTCATCGCCCGCATCGTGCGCACGCTCTCGCGCCATTTCACGGCGGTCTGCTCGGTTACCTCATATTGCCCGTCGAGCATCAGCAGCGTGTAATAGAGGTTTGCAATGCCTGAGATCAGCTGCGTCTTCACGGCCTGCTCATACTCCCGGCTCTGGGCGTAGAGCGCTTTGGCTTTGCGCTTGGCATTGGTCAGACCGTTGAAAATGTCGATCTGCCAGCTTGCCGTCACGGGAATGTTGTAGGTTTTCGACGGCGTCGCCCAGTCGAAACTGCTCAGGTTGCCCTGCGGTGCGAAGTTGAACGACGGCAGGTAAGCCAGACGCGCCGATTTAAGCGTCGCCTCGGCCTCCTTTACCCGCCACTGCGCCGACTGCAGGTCGGTGTTGTTCTCCAGTCCCTGCCGGATAAGCGTCTGCAGGTAGGGATCGGAAAACATCTCTTCCCAGCCGATATTGCCGATCGTCATCGTATCGGCGGTTTCGGCCGTGCCGTAGAGTCCGTCGGTTTTCACTTCGGGACGCGTATAAGGCTTGTAGATGCCGCAGCCGGTCATGGCCGCTGCGGCCAGTATGATAATAAGCTTTTTCATCTTGTTACTCTTTCTCGTTTTTACACTCCTCCAGCTCGGCGCGCACGGCCCACTGCGGATCGGGATCGAACTCCAGCGGCTTGACCTTCTCCTGCAGGGTCTGGAAGACGATGAACAGCGTCGGTACGAGGAACAGCAGCGCCAGCGTTCCGACGATCATACCTCCCACGACACCCGAACCGAGGGTGGAGTTGCCGTTGGCGCCCACACCGTGCGAGAACACCAGCGGAATCATACCGAATACGCAGGTGAGGACGGTCATCAGGATAGGACGGAGACGGGCCTTGGCGGCGGATACGGCGGCCTGCGTGAGGCTCATGCCCGCGGCGCGTCGGTCAGCGGCGTACTCCGTAATCAGGATGGCGGTCTTCGAAAGCAGACCGATCAGCATGATGATACCCGTCTGCAGGTAGATATTGTTCTCCAGCCCCATCATCTTGGCGAAGAGGAACGAACCCAGCAGACCGCACGGCACGGAGAGAATGACGGCGAACGGAATCAGGAAGCTCTCGTACAGAGCGCTCAGGATGAGGTAGATCAGCAGGAGACAGATGCCGAAGATGATCGTCGTGTTGCTGCCTGTCTGCGCCTCCTCGCGGGTGATGCCGTCGAAGTCGTAACCGTAGCCTTTCGGGAGCACCTGCGCCGCGACTTCCTGAATGGCGCGGATGGCGTCGCCCGACGAATATCCGTCGGCGGCGGTGCCGTTCACGGCGATCGAGCTGTACATGTTGAAGCGGTTGAGCACTTCGGAGCTGTAAACCCTCGTCAGGTCCACGAACTGTCCCAGCGGAGCCATCTCCCCGTTGTTCGTACGCACGAAGACGTTATTGAGCGACTCGGTGTTGAGACGGTATTTCGGGTCGGACTGAATCGTCACATAGTACATCTTCGAGAAGCGGTTGACGTTCGAAACGTACTGGCCGCCGTAGTAACCCGAAAGCGTCGAGAGAATCGCGTTGGGCGATACGCCGGCGCGTTTGGCCTTCGCCGCGTCGATGCTTACGACGTACTGCGGGAAGTTGATGTTGAAGGTCGAGTAGGCCATTGCGATCTCCGGACGCTGGTTCAGCGCTCCGATGAACCGCAGGTAGATGTTGTAGAAGTCGGTCAGGCTGCCGTCCGACTTATCCTGCAGGTGCATGGAGAAGCCGGTCGAGGTACCGTAACCCGAAATCATCGGCGGCGCCACGGCGAAGATCTGCGCGTTCTTGATATCGGCCGTGCGTCCGTAGATCTGACCGATGACCGCGTTTACGGCATCCGTTTTTTCGGGACGTTCCTCCCAATCCTTCAGCTTGATGATACACATACCGTAGGACGAGCCCTGACCGGCGATCATACCGTAGCCGGCCACCTGCATGAAGTCCCTGATCTGGGGAATGGCCTTGATGCGGGCGGAGACCTCTTCCATGACCTGATGCGTTTCGGCGAGCGAAGTGCCCGGAGCCGTTGTGACGTTGACCATGATCGTACCTTGGTCCTCGTCGGGCACCAGACCCGTCTTCGTGGTGTTCATCAGTAAGACAAGGGCGGCGAACGCCAGTCCGAGCGTGGACCACATCAGCCATTTGTGCTTGATGAAGAGCAGTACGCCGTGCTTGTATTTGTTGATCATGGCGCTGAATCCGCTGTTGAAAGCCTTGCGGAAGCGTGCCGCGAAGTTGTCGCGCATTTCGCCGTTCTCGTCGAGATACGGTTTGAGGAGCAGTGCGCAGAGGGCCGGGGAGAGCGTAAGGGCGTTGATCGCCGAGATACCGACGGCCACGGCCATCGTGATGCCGAACTGCGTGTAGAATACGCCCGACGTTCCGCCCATCATGGCTACGGGAATGAACACGGCCATGAAGACCAGCGTCGAGGTGATGATCGCCGAGGTGATACCCGACATGGCGTCGATGGTTGCCATATAGGAGGACTTATATCCCACGTCGAAACGCGCTTGGACAGCCTCCACCACGATAATGGCGTCGTCGACGACCGTACCGATGGCAAGGACGAGCGCGAAGAGCGTCAGCAGGTTGATCGAAAACCCGGCCACCGAGAGGAACGCGAAGGTTCCGACCAGCGCCACGAGGATTGAGATCGTGGGGATCAGCGTCGAACGGATATCCTGCAGGAAGACGTATACCACGAGGATAACGAGCAGGATGGCTTCGATCAGCGTCTTGATCACTTCGTTGATCGAGGCGTAGAGGAAGTCGTTCACGCTCTGCAGGTGTGCGATGGCGACGCCTTTGGGCAGTTCGCTTTCGACCTCTTTGAGCAGTGCGTTGATCTCGTTGACGACCTGCGTGGCGTTCGAACCGGCAGTCTGGAAGACCATCGTGCTAACGCCCGGATGGCCGTTGGTGTAGCCCTTGTAGGCATAGGATTCGCTGCCCAACTCGATGTCGGCGACGTCTTTCAGGTGCAGGATCGTACCGTCGGGTTGTGCGAGGAGTACGATTTCCCCGAATTCCTCCGGAGTCATCAGACGTCCGCGGTACTTCATCGTATACTGGAACGTGTTCTGCGAGTTTTCACCCAGCGTACCGGTTGCCGACTCGATGTTCTGCTCGGCGAGGGCCGCCGTTACGTCCGACGGGATGAGCTTGTACTGGGCCATCACGTCGGGCTTGAGCCAGATACGCATCGAGTAGTCGGCTCCCAGCGTGAAGGCTTCGCCGACGCCCGCGATACGGAGAACGCGCGGCTCGATGTTGATCTTCAGATAGTTCGACAGGAACGTCTCGTCGTAGGAGTCGTCGGGGCTGTAAAGCGAGAATATTTTCACCATGGAGGTTTGGCGCTTCATGGTGGTCACACCGATCTGCGTCACCTCCGAGGGCAGCTGTCCGGTAGCGCGCGATATTCGGTTCTGCACGTTGACGGCGGCCATGTCGGCATTGATTCCCTGACGGAAGTAAACCGTTACGGATGCGCTGCCGACTGCGGCGCTGGAGGTCATATAGGTCATGTCCTCCACCCCGTTGATAGCTTGTTCGAGCGGTACGATGACCGATTTCTGGATGGTCTCTGCGCTGGCTCCCGGATAGGAGGCGCGCACCATCACCGTCGGGGGAGCGATGTCGGGATACTGCTCGACGGGCAGCGTCGCGAGACCGATAAGACCGGCGATTACGATTACGATGGATATGACCGACGCCAGTACGGGTCGTTCGATAAAATGTTTCAGTGTCATAGGTTATTCCTCCTTTTCGGTTTGGGTTGCGGCCTCAGGAGCTGTCTGTGCTGCGGCGCCCTGCCCCTTGACGACAATGGGCGTACCTTCACGCAGCAGACCTACGCCTTCGGCAACGATCACGTCGCCCGGCGTAAGTCCGGACTTGACGATATACTCTCTGCCGTTGTTGATCTTCTCCACGTCGATCATCGACGATGTGGCTTTGCCGTCCTCTACCTTATATACGTATACCTTGTTCTGCAGTTCGAAGGTCGCCACCTGCGGTACGACTACGCAGTCTTTGTGGATGTTGGGCACGATCACGCTGCCGGCGCCGCCGCTATGGAGCAGGCCGTCCGCATTGGGGAACACGGCGCGCAGCTGTACGCTGCCCGTCGAGGTGTCGATGACGCCGCTGATCGACTCGATGCGGCCCGTCCGGTCATAGACCGAACCGTCGTTGAGCACCAGCCGTACGTCGGGCATGTTCTTGAGCGTGTTGGCGATCGAACCGTACTGACGGGTCAGGTTGAGCAGCTGGTTCTCGGTCATCGAGAAGTAGACGTATACGTCCGAGTTGTCCGATACGGTCGTCAGCGGCTGCGGAATCGATGCGCTGACCAGCGCGCCGACACGGTACGGCAGCGTTCCCACCACGCCGTTGGCCGGAGCCTTCACGACCGTATAGGAGAGGTTGTTGGCGGCGTTCACGCGCTGTGCCTCGGCCTGTGCGAGCTGGGCCTTGGCTGTCAGCAGGTTGTTGTTGGCCGTCGAGAGGTCGAACTGCGAAACGACGTTGCGGGCGAAAAGCTCCTTCTTGCTGTCGTAGGTGAGCTGTGCGGTGGCTACGCCGGCTTTGGCGGGCCCGACGTTGGCCTCGGCGGTCTGCAAGGCGGCTTTGTAGGGAACCTGGTCGATGATGAAAAGGGTCTGTCCCTTGGCGACTTTCTGACCTTCGTTGACGCAGAGCTGTGAGATCGTTCCCGAAACCTGCGGATAGATTGCGATGTCCTGACGGCCGCGGATCGTCGCCGAGTAGTTGCTCGGGATTTCCCGGTCGGTGGTGGCGATGGTCATTACGGCGTATTCGCCGGGGCCCATTGTCATCGGAGCCTGTTTGCATCCGACGGCCGCCATGCAGCATGCCAAAACGGCAGCTTTCACAAATGTTTGCTTCATAACAATTCCTTTAACTGATTGGACTAAAAAACTTTTTCAGGTGCAAAAGTATTTTAAAAACGGTATCAATGTACCCTTTATTGCGAACAGAATTGGTACTTTTCGGAATAAAAATGGAACATTTATCGAAAATTTCATTATTTTTGTTCGAAAAAAGAATTGTATGCCACAGGTCAATCCGCTAATCACTACTCCCGAGGAGCAATTTGTTGTGGGCGAATCCGATTTCGCCTTTTTCGGCAATTACGCCTGCCGTGTGGAAGGAGGTGCGATTCTCTTCTGTCGCAGCGGCAGCGCCGACGCCACCGTCAACCAGTACCAGGGGCAGGTGCGCCGCAATACGATGGTGCTGCTGCTGCCCGGATCTATCTTCATGCTCACCGACCGCACGGAGGATTTCAGGGCGGCCTACTGCTCGTTTTCGCGGGATCTCTTTTCCGAGGCGGCCTTCCGGATGGACCCTTCGTTTTTCCACGCCCTGCGTGAGCGTCCGATCTCCCATCCGCCCCAGCGGATCGTCGAGGGGGCTTCGATCTGGCTCCAGATGGCGGCCTACACCTACCGCGACCGCGGCAACGTGTTCCGCAATACGATCATCAAGAACCGTTTGCAGAATCTGCTGCTGGAGAGTTACGACAAGATGCAGCGTTTCGCAGCCCGGCAGCACCGCGTGCCGGAGACGACTACGCGGCAGTCGGAGCTGTTCCACCGTTTCGTCGCTCTCGTGCACGAGCATTGCGCCCAGGAGCGCGAAGTGTCGTTTTACGCCGACAAACTCTGCATTTCGACCCGTTACCTGTCGACCATCGTGCGCAGCGTGGCGCACAGTTCGGCCAAGGAGTTCATCGACCGTTCGGTGATGCTGGAGATCAAGATGATGCTCCAGTCGACCGACCTTTCGGTGCAGGAGATCGCCTACCGGCTCCGGTTTCCCGACCAGTCCTACCTCGGGCGTTTTTTCAAGAAGCACGCGGGGGAATCGCCCACCGAGTACCGCAACAACAAAAAATAGGTATCCGGGTTTCGGACTTTTGTCCGCTCCGGGCGGTAAATTCTGCGTCCGGGACGGTTTGTGTCCCTGCGTAGTCCGGCCCGCAGCAGCCGGAACGCTTTGAACGGGCCTCGCCGCATGCCCTGAACGGGCGCGCCCGCTTCGCATTTCTGTCCTACCTCTGTACCATTCGGTCCGAATCCGCGCTCCGCCTCCCGCGCCGGGAACAACCTCCCGGATTTTTCGGTAACTTTTAGGCCGTAAACGGGACCTGATTGGACCCGGAATTGCACGGGATTCGTAAAATGACCAAAAACACAGCGATTATGAGCAAGACAGTTGAAATTTTAGGGGAGCAGGCCGGCTACTACCTCTCCCACGTATGCCGCACCATCGACAAAAAGTCGTTGTACCTGCCGGGACCCGACACCGTGGACCGCATCTGGGCCGAATCCGACCGCAGCGTCCGTACGCTGGGCAGTCTGCAATGGATTCTCTCCAACGGACGGCTGGGCGGCACGGGCTATGTCTCGATCCTGCCCGTGGATCAGGGCATCGAGCACTCCGCGGGGGCTTCGTTCGCCCCGAACCCCGCCTATTTCGATCCGGAAAACATCGTCAGACTCGCCGTCGAGGGCGGCTGCAATGCCGTCGCCTCGACTTTCGGCGTGCTGGGAGCCGTGGCGCGCAAATACGCGCACAAAATTCCCTTCATCGTCAAAATCAACCACAACGAGCTGCTGTCCTACCCCAACACCTACGACCAGGTGTTGTTCGGCACGGTGCGCGATGCCTGGAACATGGGCGCCGCAGCCGTCGGGGCCACGATTTACTTCGGTTCGCCGGAGAGCCGCCGGCAG
>OGRG01001977.1_pt1 | contig 12743 bp, 9 predicted proteins | sample 1553501 | NCBI WGS metagenome assembly OGRG01 (sample SAMEA2580018, study PRJEB22360) | human gut metagenome | biome: human gut; feature: human-associated habitat; material: faeces | place: Denmark | collected 2008/2010 | reverse complement strand
AGTTGTCAACGGGCTGAGGTAAAGCGGGTCCTGCACTGCGATGCAACAACAAGGGCGGATATGAACGTTTTTTCATCAGATACTTTCTACTGCCGAGATATTTTCACCCCAACAACTACAAATTTACAAATTCCTCTTCTTCGTACTCACCACTTTTTCTTCATAGCACGTAAAGATCTCATCTACATCTTCTTTCTTCAATTTCGGTGTCACAAGGCTTACCAGCGGAACGATCACCAGACCTGCTACCATCGCAACAGCACCGGCATTGATCGGTGATGCAATATATCCTATGAACATATTAGAAACCGTAATTCCGACTCCGGCAATAAATCCTGCCCAGACTCCTGCTCTTGTCACACCTTTCCAGTACAGACCATACAGAAACGGTGCAAGAAATGCTCCTGCAAGAGCTCCCCATGAAATTCCCATAAGCTGAGCAATAAAAGTCGGCGGATCCAGTGCGATCACCACCGATACAACGATAAAAAATACGATCAGGATCTGCATCGTAATGATCTGCTTTTTCTCACTCATCTTTTTCATGATATTGTCTTTCAACAGATCCAGTGTCATCGTTGAACTGGATGTCAGTACCAGGGATGAAAGTGTTGACATTGATGCGGAAAGCACCAGGACAACCACAATTCCGATCAGAATATCCGGCAGTTTTGAAAGCATGGAAGGAATAATACTATCGTAAACGACCGCTCCGGTTTCTGCATTATAAATTTCTGCACTGTCAAATAGTCTTCCAAATCCACCCAGGAAATAACATCCTCCTGAAATCACAATAGCAAAAAGTGTAGAGATCACTGTTCCCGTATTAATAGACTTTTCATCTTTGATTGCATAAAATTTTCCGATCATCTGCGGAAGTCCCCATGTTCCAAGTGAAGTTAAAATCACTACGCCAAGCAGATTCAGCGGATCCGGACCGAAGAAGGCTGTAAATGCTCCGGGCTGTCCCATCGTTGCAGGGACATCACTCGGAATCTGTGCCATCTTAGAAACTGCTTCCATAAAGCCGCCCTGACCGTTTAATACAGCAGCAATCACCGCAACAATTCCGAACAGCATAATAATTCCCTGAATAAAGTCATTGATCGCTGTTGCCATATATCCGCCCAGAATCACATAAATCGCCGTAAACACTGCCATTGCGATCACGCACCATGTATAAGGAATGTTAAATGCCATTCCAAAAAGTCTGGACAGTCCATTATAGACGGATGCTGTATACGGGATCAGGAACACAAACACAATCACCGATGCTACGATTTTTAACGATTTGCTTCCATACCTCTGTCCAAAAAAATCCGGCATTGTCTTTGCACTCAGATGCTGCGTCATAACCTTCGTTCTTCTTCCAAGAATAACCCATGCCAGCAGACTTCCGATCAATGCATTCCCGATTCCGATCCAGGTACTTGCAATTCCGTATTTCCATCCAAACTGTCCCGCATATCCTACAAATACAACTGCAGAAAAATAGGAGGTTCCATACGCAAACGCAGTCAGCCACGGACCTACCGAACGCCCTCCAAGTACAAACCCGTCTACACTGTTCACATGTCTCCTGGAATAAAATCCGACGCCAACCATCACTGCAAAAAATAGGATCAGCAAAAATAATTTAATCCCCATCTCTTTTCTTTTTCCTCTCTTCCTCTTCCTTTTTATCCCTTGCTTATTCTTTGCTTTAAACCGTAACGCTTTAAAGTATTAAAGTGGTTTTGTATAGAATAACACGGGACAATCGCCCGTGTCAATTCTTTTCTGAAGATTCAGCCATATTCAATCATATTTCAACGATATTGCTTTCTGATCATTCAGCAATATCCATACCGGACGATTTCTATTCTTCTGCCTGTTCCGGTTCTTCCTCATCTTCCATATATCGATGTTCTTCATCATAAAATTTGATCAATGCCTGCGTTCCCAGTTCTCCATACCCTTCTGCCTCCAGTTCTTCATAATTCGCAAGAACCATGCTTAAGACATCCAGTGATAAGCCTTTCCGGTTTGCTTCGATCAGGGCAAGCTTCATATCTTTAATAAAATGCTTCATGAAAAATCCCGGTGCATAATCTCCTGCAATGATCTTTGGTCCAAATGTATCTAACTGCTTACTTCCTGCTGCCCCCGTCGAAACAGATCTCATCACTACATCCAGATCCAGTCCCTGTTCTTTGGCATAAGTAAGAGCCTCACATACACCGGAAAGCGTTCCGGCGATCATGATCTGGTTTGCCAGCTTACAGTGCTGACCTTTTCCGGCTTCTCCCTGGTAATTGATGTTCGTTCCCATCGCCTCAAAAAGCGGCATACATACTTCAAAATCTTCCTTATCTCCACCCACAAGAATGGATAACGTTCCTGCTTTCGCTCCTGTATCTCCTCCGGTCACCGGTGCATCCAGCACGTGAAATCCCCGCTTCGTTCCCTCTTCATAAATCTTTTCTGCAATCTGAGGACTGGTTGTTGTCATGTCAATCAGATAAGCCCCCTTCGATGCACAGTCAAGGATATTCCCCTCATCAAAATAAACTTCTTCCACATCCTGTGGGAATCCTACGATCGTAATCACTGCATCACATTCACTGACGCACTCTCTGATCGATTCATGAAAGATTGCACCTTCACTGATAACATCTTCAACCTTTGCTTTTGTCCGGGCATAGATATGAAGTTCAAATCCTGCTTTCATAAGATTTCTTACCATGGATTTTCCCATGATGCCTACGCCAATAAAACTAATCTTTTTCACGCTTTATTCCCCCTGCTTTTCGGCTACTTCTCCCTGCTTTTTATAAATACTGTAGGCAGGTACAAATCCACGTACAGAAGAAAGTGGATAAATATTACTGTGACTTCCAACAACAGTTCCTGGATTCAGGACACTTCCGCATCCGACTTCCACTTCATCCCCCAGCATCGCACCAAACTTTTTCATGCCTGTCTCGATCTTCTCTCCGTCTGCTTTTACAACAACCAGTTTCTTGTCTGATTTCACATTGGATGTGATCGAGCCTGCTCCCATATGAGATTTATATCCCAATACAGAATCTCCTACATAATTATAATGTGGTACCTGTACTTTATTAAATAAGATCACATTTTTCAGCTCGGTCGAATTGCCTACAACAGCACCCTCTCCTACGATCGCATTTCCACGGATAAATGCACAATGACGGACTTCTGCATCCTTCCCAATGATCGCCGGTCCATTAATAAATGCAGTTGGTGCTACTTTTGCACTCTTTGCGATCCACACATTTTCTCCACGCTTCTCATACTCATCTTCACTCAGCGTCTTTCCCAGCTCCAGAATAAAGCTGCTGATCTTCGGAAGTACTTCCCATGGATAAGTCACTCCTTCAAAAATATCCTTTGCTATTGTCTGATCCAATGTATAAAGTTTTTTTACTGTTAATGCTTCTGTCATCTTTTTTTCCTTTCTACGCTTTGAATTTTCTGTACCCGGTACAAAGATCTACCTCATTGACAAGTTCTTTTCCATCAAGGAATGCCTCCAGATTCTCTCCCGCGATCTTTACAACTGTATCAAGGATCTGCCTCATATGGTAATTGCCCGATACATGTGGTGTGATCAGAAGATTGGGAAGATCCCACAAAGGAGAATCTGCCGGAAGCGGTTCCTCCTCCGTCACATCCAGAATTGCACCTCCTAAATGACCTTCAACAAGCATTTTTTTCAATGCTTCTCCCGGGATCAGGCTTCCACGCCCTACATTGATGAGGATTGCTCCCGGTTTCATTTTCTTCATCCGCTCCAGGTCAAACATCCCTGCTGTCTCCCCTGTTCCCGGCATACAGCACGCAACGATATCCGCTTTCGGAAGCAGACGGTCTAAATCTTCCTGCTGACAGACTTCTTTTATATAATCCGGTCTGGCTGCTTTATGCTTTCTCACACCGATCACTTCACTGCCCAGTGCATGCATTTTTTCCGCAAACTGACTTCCAATATCACCAAGTCCCACAACAAGCGGCACCGAATCACGGATTGACAGCACTTCTCCCTCGTCCTTCCACAGATGCTGCTCCATATTTTTCTGATACAGATGCAGCTTTTTCCGCAGCATCAATACTCCAGCCAGCATATATTCTGAAATTGCCAGCCCGTAAGCTCCTGTGGCATTTGCCAGCTTTGTATCCGGCATGAGGACTCCTGATGCCGTATATTCTGTCGATCCGGCACTGTCAAGCTGGAGAAACTTTAACTTTTTAGCCTTAGGGACCAGCTCTACAGGGATATTTCCCAGAATGATCTCCGCATCCACCACATCTGAGACGGTTATTTCCTCTTTTGTCCTGTAGCAGAACTGAAATTCCTTCCCCTTTTCTTCCAGAAACTTCCGGTCTTTTTCCCGTACCGGAATGGTTACAAGTATTTTTTTCATTTTCTACCTCTTTTATAAAATGCAGCTGCATGGTCATAACACGCACGTAGCTGATACTGATTATTCAATCCTTTCACGCCCACAGTCCTGACCGTTACAAAATGATCCAGCTTCTGCATATATTCCTCGGAAGTGATCGTTCCTTCTGCCACGTAGTTCAGTCCTTTTTCCCAGCTTGCTGTCAGCTCCGGATTCAAAAGTGATTTGATTGAATGATCAACCACATCATAAACCATCTCTCCCTGAAGCGTCGGCGTGATCACCTGCGTCTTCTTATTCAGAGAAAGATATTTAATATTGATCAGCTTTTTCAGGATTTCTGCACGAGTCGCACTCGTTCCGATTCCACTGCCCTTGATCTGAGCCCGCAATTCCTCGTCTTCAATCAACTGTCCTGCATTCTCCATCGCAAGAATGATCGAACCGGAATTATATCTTTTCGGTGGAGACGTTTCTCCCTCTTTGATATTCAATGCCCTGACCGGAAGCACTGCCCCCTTCTTCAGTGATTTGATCACCTCAAACAATGCAGTATCCAGTCCCTGTTCTTCCTCTGCTCCATCTGCTCCGCTTTCTTTTTCTTCCTCTTCTTTCATGCTGCCTTCCGGTTTTCCTTTTGCGGAAGTATTCCTGCCTTTCGGAACTCCTGCCACTTTCAGATACCCCTCTTCTGCCAGTACTTTAAAGTTGGAGAAAAAGCGTTCTTCTTTGATGGAGGATACGATTGCAACTTTCTGATATACGGCAGGCGGATAAAAAATACTTAAAAAACGCCGTACGATCAGATCATAGACCCGGTGTGCTGTCGGTGCAACAGAACTTAAAGCATTCAGTCCCTGCCCCGTCGGAATGATAGCATAATGATCTGTGATCTGCTTATCATTTACATATCTGGTCTTTGCAAGCTCCTTATAATTTCCAAATGCCTGGATATCTTTCAGATAAGGTGCCGCCATCGGATATTTTGACAGACCGTTCAGATTGCGGGATATCTCTTTTGCCACTGCTGTGGAAAGCACCCTTGCATCTGTTCTCGGATAGGTTACAAGCTTCTTTTCATACAGTTCCTGCACAATCCGCAACGTCTCATCCGGACTGATCTTAAATCTTTTGGAACAGTCATTCTGCAATTCTGCCAGATTATATAAAAGCGGTGGATTTTTCTTTTCCTTTTTCTTCTCAATCGATTCGATCCGACAGACCGGACCCTCTTTCTGATCCACACCTTCCAGCAAAAACCGGATCAGTTCTTCTGCTTTTTCTCTTTCCTTAAATCCATTTTCCTTATAGAGATCATATGACTCAAAGTATCGTGAGCCTTTGACTGCTTTCCATTCTCCCTCAAACTGATGCCCCTGTGCATCAATCGTACTGACGACTCTGTAAAATGGAGTCTTTACAAAATCCCGGATTTCTCTTTCTCTCCTGACCACCATTCCCAGCACACATGTCATAACCCGACCGACTGAGATCACCGAATACTTCGTATGGAGATAGTTGGAAATGCTATTTCCATATTTTAATGTCAGCAGCCTCGAAAAGTTGATTCCCATCAGATAATCTTCTTTCGCTCTCAGATAAGCTGAAGCTGCCAGGTTGTCATATTCGGAAAGATCTTTTGCTTCACGGATCCCACGCAGGATTTCTTCTTCCGTCTGCGAATCGATCCAGACTCTTCGCCGTTCCTTTCCCTTTACATGAGCCTCCTGTTCAACCAGCCGGTAAATGTATTCTCCCTCACGTCCTGAGTCGGTACAGACATAAATCCGGTCTACATCCTCTCTCGTCAAAAGCCCGCTGACAATCTGAAACTGCTTTGCAACCTGCGGGATCACCTCATATTTAAAATCATCCGGAATAAATGGCAGTGTATCCAGACTCCATTTTTTCAGTGCCGGATCATACTCCTCAGGATAACTCATTGTCACAAGATGTCCTACACACCACGTAACAATCGCATTCTCCGACTCCATGTATCCGTCCCGGTTCTTTGCATTTAATTTCAAAGCTTTTGCAAACTCTCTTGCAACACTTGGTTTTTCCGCTATGTAGATTGATTTTCCCATAAATATGCCAGTCTTTTCTCTTTCTATTCAATATGGAAACGATAAGCGGTCTTTGTATCGTAAGTTTCCCCTTTTTTGCAGATTGCTTCAGGAAAATTTTTCTGATGGACCGCATCCGGATAATTCTGTGTCTCCAGGCACACTGCATCCCGCTTCTGATAGACTGCCCCATTCCTTCCTGCTTCATTTTCCAGGAAATTGGCTGTATAAACCTGAACTCCCGGACGGTCTGTCCATACTTCCATGACGATACCGCTTTCATCTCCAGTCACTTCTGCTACTTTATCAAATCTGCCCTCGTTTTTCAATACCCAGTTATGGTCGTAACCATTTCCAAGTATCAGTGGTTCATACGCTGCATCAATCTCCGCTCCCAGTTCTTTTGTACTTCTGAAATCCATCGGTGTTCCATCTACAGAACAGACTTCTCCTGTCGGTATGGACTGAGCATCAGCCGGGGTAAAAGCATCAGATAAAAGCTGCATTCTATGATGTAATACAGAGCCGCTTTTATGACCGTTCAGATTGAAATAACTGTGGTTTGTCATATTAATTACCGTATCCTGATCAGGTACAGCTTCATAATGAATCGTCAGCCCATTTTCCTCGTCCAGCGTATAGGTAACTTTCATGTCCAACGCTCCCGGATATCCCTGATCTCCATCCGGGCTGTGCAGAAGAAAGGTTACATGGTCATCCCCGTTTTCGACGACCCTCCACATCCGTTTCTGATAGACATCCGGTCCGCTGTGCAGATTATTTTTCCCGTCATTCTCTGCCAGCTTATAATCAATCCCGTTAATCGTCACACACGCACCACCGATCCGGTTTGCATTTCTTCCGACAATTGCACCGATCGCTGCCGTTCCATTTTCATAACCGGCTGCATCCTCATACCCAAGTACCACTTCTACCGGATTTTTATCTTGATCCAAAACGGTCACATTCACAAGGGTCGCTCCAAAGTCAGAGACCTGCACTTCCATCCCTGCGTCATTTTTCATTTTATAAAGATAAGGTTTACTGCCGTCTTTCGTTATCCCGAATTTCTGAATCTGAAGTTTTTCCATTTTATTCTCTCTTCTCCTATTTTCTTCGTCTGAAAAATCCTAACACTCTTTTTATTACGCCTGTATTTTTCTGTTCACGCATCTCCCTGGTTTCTTCCTTTCTTGCATGAAGTGCCTCCTGCATAAATGTCTCCTGTGCATTGATCTTTCTTCCGCTTTCTGCTTTCTTATGGTAAGTGCCATCTTCTGCCATTTCTCTTGCTTTCACATTATCTGCAAGCATCACTTTTAACTGATGGAGCAGACGTTTTTTGACTGCCTCATCATAAACCGGGCATGCTACCTCAACTCTCTTTTCTGTATTTCTGGTCATCATATCAGCCGAACCAATGTAGATCTTCGTCTTTTCACCTTTTCCAAACACAAATACTCTCGGATGCTCTAAATACCGTCCGACAATACTTGTCACCCTGACATTCTCCGTATGTCCCGGTACCTGCGGTAAGATACAGCAGATTCCCCGCACGATCAGATCTACTTTAACACCCGCACAGGATGCCTCTTCCACTTTTCTGATAAAATCTACATCCGTTACGGAATTCATTTTCATGATGATCCTGCCTGCAGATCCCTTTTCAATCTCTTCATCCATCGTGGCAAGAACTCTTGCTTTTAAACTGACCGGTGAAACGATCAGGTGTCTGTATGCACCATGAAGATTTCCAATGGACATATTTTTGAAAAATTCTGCCGCATCCGTACCAATCTCCTGATTCGCCGTCATCAGGGAATAATCCGTATACATCTTTGCAGTCTTTTCGTTGTAGTTCCCTGTTCCGATCTGGGTAATGTAACGGATTTCATTTTTATTGTTCGGCTCACTCTTACTTCTATAAGTGATCAGGCAGATCTTGGAATGTACCTTATAGCCTTCAAATCCATATAACACCCGGCATCCTGCCTCTTCTAAACGTTCTGACCACTCGATATTATTCTGTTCATCAAATCTCGCACGCAACTCGATCAGTACCGTTACCTCTTTTCCGTTCTCCGCTGCGGCACAAAGATATTCTACCAGCCGTGCCTTCTTTGCCAGACGGTAGATCGTGATCTTGATCGTCAGCACATCCGGATCTGACGCTGCCTCCCGGATCATCTGCAGGAACGGCTCCATGCTCTCATAAGGATAGCTTAAAAGTACATCTTTCTTTTTTACCTGTTCCATCACACTGCCTTCATGGAGCATTGCCGCCGGCTGTGGGGAAAATGGCTCATCCACAAGTGTCCGCTTCATTGACTCAGGCAGTTTATCTGCAATCGCGAAGATAAAATCCAGCTTCATCGGCATCTTTGTCCTGAAAATACATTCCGGCCCGATCTTAAATTTTTCACAGAAATACTTTTCCAGCTCTTTGCTCAGTGGATTAGCTGCCTCCAGACGCACAACCGCCATTTTTTTCCGCTTATGAAGCGTCTCTTTCATAATATGCCTGAAATCCCCATGGTCTGCATAAGCCTCATCATCCGGTGATACATCTGCATTCCGCGTCACACAGATATAATTCTTATCTGAAACCTGATACTGGTTAAATACCAGTTCTGCAAATTCCAGAATGATCTTTTCCATTCTGATATAACGGATATCATATCCTGGAAGATACAGAATATTGGAAATATACTGAGGAACAGGAATAATTCCCAGCATTGCTTTATCTCCCTGCTTTAAATTTGCCACCACATAAATCTCTTTACTCAGAAGATGCGGAAACGGGTGATTTGCGTCTACGATCTGAGGTGAAAGCACCGGCAGAACCTCTTCTTTAAAATACTTTTTTACAAATTTCTTTTCCTGCTGCTCCAGTTCTTTGAAATCCAGCCCACACACACCATAGGGATGAAGCTGCTTTTTAATCTCCGCATAAGTCTTATCCCGTTCCTTATAAAGCGGAGAAACCGCACGATAAATCGCATCAAGCTGTTGCTTTGCTGTCATACCTGAACGCTGATCGATCTTTTTATCATCTGTTGCTGCCAGATCGTACAGACTTCCTACACGGATCATAAAAAACTCATCCAGATTGCTGGTAAAGATTGCAACAAACTTCATCCGCTCCATCAGAGGTACACTTTCATCTCTCGCTTCTTCCAGCACTCTCTGATTAAACCGAAGCCACGATAACTCCCGATTCTGCGTAAAATCCGGTATTTCCTTTTTGCTCATATTCATTCCCCTTTTCCATATATGTGTCCTGATATACGATTATTTTGATACCAGGGTCAAAAGGTCTGACACCACGTGTGCTCGCACACTAGTGGTAGAACGACCTTGTGACCCCGACATCTTATTTTTCAAGATATTCCTCCAACGCTTCCAACTGTCTTTCCATATAATGATAACCATGCTCATAAAATGCGTAAAGAGCCTCTCGGTTCCGTTCCAGCCTTGATACCGGCTTCACATGGGGACGGATCACAAAGATCTCTCCCTTCCGCTCCAGCACATCCAGATAATTCATCGTCTTATTATACATAAAACTTCTCCGTAAAATCGTCCGCACCACATTTGGATAAGAACTGTAAGCCTTTCTGTAAAGCTTCTGCATTGCAGGAGAAAGTACTTTTTTCCTGTAACCGGCATTTTTTGTCAGCACAACTACAATCTTCTCATTCCCGATTTCCTTTGCCCTGCGGATCGGTACTGAATCAGCCAGTCCTCCGTCTAAATACGGAACATCCTCAATATTTACGATCGGAGTCAGAAGCGGCATACTGCTCGACGCCCGGCAGATTTTCATCAGTCTGTCCCGATCTTCCTCTTCTGACATATATTCTGCCTTTCCGGTCAGGCAGTTTGTCGTAACCAGTTCACAATTCATCGGTGAACTGAAATATGTATCAAAATCAAACGGGATCAGTTCATTCGGAAACCGGTCAAAGATCAAATCCATATTCATCATGCTCTTTGTACGGATCGTATCCCTGATCCCATAAATATATTTTCCATACTGCTCATCGGGAATCATACAGTCTCTTGTCCTCCCCGGCTGCCTGGATACATAATCCAGTGCATTGCACGCTCCTGCCGATACCCCGATCACATCTGACATATAAATTTCTTTCTCCATAAGGCAATCCAGCACACCTGAGGTAAAGATTCCTCTTGTCGCCCCGCCTTCAAGTACGATTGTAGCTTTTTTTATCGCCATAATTTTCCTCTTTTCCTGAATCTATGTCTTTTTGTCTTCCATAGTTTATTATATCTTTTTCATTCCGAAAGAACAACGGTTTTCTTACGGAAATGCAGCTTGCTTTTTTATCAATCAAGATTCCTTTTCTCCCGTAAATACTTGTGTAAATACTTGCCTTTTTACTTTCACCCATGTTAATATAAGCGTTGATGTTTATTTTAATGTATGACTGATAAGGAGATCATTATGATTAGTGCAAATAACGTAACCCTCCGCGTCGGGAAAAAGGCGCTGTTTGAAGACGTTAATATCAAATTTACAGAAGGGAACTGCTATGGTATGATCGGTGCCAATGGTGCAGGAAAATCTACTTTCCTTAAGATTCTTTCCGGTCAGCTTGAGCCGACTCAGGGAGATGTCGTGATCACTCCGGGAGAGCGTCTTTCTTTCCTGCAGCAGGATCATTTCAAATATGATGAATTTCCGGTTCTTGATACCGTTATCATGGGAAATGCCCGCCTGTACGAGATTATGAAAGAAAAAGAAGAAATCTATGCAAAAGAAGATTTCACTGATGAAGACGGAATCAAAGCCAGTGAACTGGAAGCTGAGTTTGCTACCATGAACGGCTGGGAGGCTGAATCGGATGCTGCCAACCTTCTGAACGGACTCGGAATTGATACCGAACTTCACTACAAATACCTGAAAGAACTGACCGGATCTGAAAAGGTAAAGGTTCTGCTTGCCCAGGCATTATTTGGAAATCCCGACATCCTGCTTCTTGACGAGCCAACGAACCACCTGGATCTCGATGCCATTGCATGGCTGGAAGAATTTCTTATCAATTTTGATAATACCGTCATCGTCGTATCTCATGACCGTTATTTTCTGAATAAAGTATGTACACAGATTGCAGATATTGATTACGGCAAGATCCAGCTCTATGCCGGAAACTATGATTTCTGGTATGAATCCAGCCAGCTCCTCATCCGTCAGATGAAAGAAGCTAATAAGAAAAAAGAAGAAAAGATCAAAGAACTTCAGGACTTTATTTCCCGGTTCAGTGCCAATGCTTCCAAATCCAAGCAGGCAACATCCAGGAAACGTGCTCTTGAAAAGATCCAGCTTGATGAGATCAAGCCATCCAGCCGTAAATATCCATACATCGACTTCCGTCCGAACCGTGAAATTGGAAATGAAGTTCTCATGGTCGAAAATCTTTCCAAAACAATTGATGGCGTGAAGGTTCTGGATAACATTTCCTTCACTCTTGGACGTGAGGACAAGGTTGCTTTCGTTGGTGCCAATGAGCAGGCGATCACTACTTTCTTCAAGATCATCACTGGAGAAATGGAACCGGATGAAGGTAATTACAAATGGGGAATCACTACCACCCAGGCTTATTTTCCCAAAGACAATACTCAGGAATTCGATAACGATCTTACGATCACAGACTGGCTGACACAGTATTCTGAGATTAAGGATGCCACTTATGTACGTGGTTTCCTTGGACGTATGCTCTTCCCTGGTGAGGATGGTGTGAAACGTGTCCGCGTACTTTCCGGTGGCGAGAAGGTTCGCTGCCTTCTTTCCAAAATGATGATTTCCGGTGCCAACATCCTGATTCTGGATGAGCCTACCAACCATCTGGACATGGAGTCCATCACTGCATTGAACAACGGTCTGATCAAGTTCCCGGGGGTAATTCTTTTCACCTCTCATGATCATCAGTTTGTTCAGACAACTGCAAACCGTATTATGGAAATCCTTCCAAATGGTACTATGATTGACAAGATCACAACTTATGATGAATATCTTGCAAGTGATGAGATGGCTAAAAAGCGCCATGTCTTTGAGATTACTGAAGAAGACGCTCAGGATAATTAAAGTGCGTTTGAAAAGTCTTTCCGCAAGATGTACGACACAGATTTTCCAAACACATTCTTAAAAAGCTCCTCCTGTCAAATCAACTGACAGGAGGAGCTTTTCGCAGATATTGCTATTTACTTTTCTAGAGCGTATTTGAAAATGGGTTCAGGGTTTATTTACTGT
>OGRG01001959.1_pt1 | contig 12834 bp, 9 predicted proteins | sample 1553501 | NCBI WGS metagenome assembly OGRG01 (sample SAMEA2580018, study PRJEB22360) | human gut metagenome | biome: human gut; feature: human-associated habitat; material: faeces | place: Denmark | collected 2008/2010 | reverse complement strand
TTAAAATATTAAACTCTAAAATTTTAAAATTTTCAATAGCTTTAGGGAGGCTTAATCTTTTAGAGATAAATAACTCCAAACTAAAGGAATATAGTGATAACTACATCCACACTGCATATGCTTCAATTCAGTATATTTCCAATATTATATTAGAGGATATCAACGGAGTAAAGAAAGGGGACTTTTTTAAAAATTTTTTTAAATTCTTTCATATTATCCCTTTATTATCATAAAATTATATACACTTTCCACATATATTCTGTTTCTGTCATACTAATGATCCATGGCAAAAATTTTTTATGCCTATTTTTAATCATATAGGAATTCATTTATTCTATCATTTAAATACATATGATAATAATACAATTTAGAATATTCCATATGCTTCCTAAATTCACGATTATAATAATAATGCGATATATGATATGATAATTCAACCAAATAATTTACGCTGTATTTTTTAGCTTCCGCTCTAAGTTTTCTTTTAGTATCCCATATTCCACCAATCACCCCACAACAAACCCCACATACATCCAATACTCTAGCAACCTCACTCGATACATTCATAAGTGATGTTGCCAATGTTGTTATCAATGGAAACATTACTGTTTTTGCACCATAAAATCCCTCAATCTTAATATCTCGCATTCGTTTCATATATTCATCTCGACATTTTTGAAAATCCTTAATTCTTTCGTTAAATATGTCTGTAATTATTTTTTCATCATTAACATTCATAATTGTATCACTAAATTTTTGCATTTCATCAAAAAAAAGATGGCGTTCATCCTTCGATTTTTCTCTGAATGCAAGCAACTCCTTAGCCGATAAGCTTTCTATACCACGCGGTATAAAATTTGCAAAAGTTAATGCCCCCAATTTGGTTATGTTATCACCTTGATCATGATCAAGCAATTTTCCATTCGACTCCATAAAGTTCGAACATAACCACGAAAAATCATAATCTGACGCGAGTGTAATATTATTTTTTTTTGCAATATAATTTGATAAATAAATCATATATATATTTGCAAATTCTCTGGGCACATGATAAAATCCCTCATCATCCCGCTTATTACCTGCTATCAGTAGTTCTCTCAATTGAACGTCTGCTTTTCCTTCATGTAGTTTGACATAATTATTATCCATATAATCTGCCTCGGACAATGCGCATGCCCATTTTGATTTATCCATAACTTTTTTAAAATCTTCAAATATTTCAGTTGCATACTTTTCTGGAGCAATATTCGCAATAACACTCTTGTCCTCTATAAGCGTTCTAATTTCATCTCTGTCATTTGGAATATATCCTTCAGGCACAATCCGATATACCTTGTCCCACAGCAGGCATGCATTCCAAAGCCATTCTTTATTAGCAAATTCTATTGTCGGGTAATATAATGTTGCATTATAATTCATCATTTCTCTCCTTAGCAAAGTTTATCCTAAACTCTATAAAAAGTTTTTATCCTGCAATTTTTTCTGAATAGTAATAGCGCCAACATTTCCATCAATGTATGTAACTCCATCCAAACCTGTAATGTTCACTTTATCTGGTGGATAACGTCTTATGAATCCATACTCCTGCGCACCCTGGAACTGCAACCATCACTCCTTCTGCTATCTCCGACAAATCAACAGAATATTCTTCCGGTAATGGATTTTCCACATTCACCAATATCAAATTTTTCTGTTCATTGCGATCATATAATGTTTTACAAAATATTATTATATTCAATAAAATTATAATGCACAACAAACTTATAATTTTTTGCTTATTTTTTTCATATATGCTTCAAACAATATATTCCTCATCTGATTATTTTTCCGTCTTCCGAAATGCCCAAAACTTATTCATAACAAAATTCAAAGGTACACTGACTAACAAATTAATAATCGGAGCAATTATTTTCGGAATACCCAAAACTTCTACCCATAATAATGACAAAATACTGTTCAGGAACAATCCTGTAAAAGCATATGATATATAAGTCTTTATCAAAGCGTGAACAATATTTCGTTCCTCATTATCTGCCTTTTCAAATACAAACTTATTATTCCAATAAAAAGACCACAAAACACTTAAAATAAATGCAATCACCTGTGCTACCAGATAATCAACACTTGGTATCAGATTATTTTTTTGAAACAATATAAGTGTCCCGACATAAATAACATACGATATAACTGTATTACTTAATCCTACAATTCCAAACTTAACAAATTGCATCAATGCTTCCCATTGTGTTTCATTTATCTTCAATCGTAACAATCTGCATAAAATGAAATCTATAATTTTTTCGATAAATTTCCATAAATTCACGTTATTCTCTTTATCCTTTTTCTCGTTCATTTCAATCTTTCTTCTAACTCACAATTTTAAATATCTTAGAATTATATGTATCCGAATCTACTACAGAAACGCTGCAATTAATCCATTTTAACTTTCTATTTATACTTTTTTGCAACTCATTCATAATCATCTTTTTACTCCGTGTCTTACTTCCAAACTCTCCTTCAAGAAACAAAATGACATATTTCTTTTTAGAAACATTCACAAATGTATCTTGCGATATAAATCGAATACATTTTTCAAACTCTTTCACACATTCTTTTGAATTTTCAAATGATTTAGCACCGATCAAAGCTGCAATCGTCATTGCAACCTTCTGTGACACTTCAATATCCAGACTATCCCTTCCTACAATGTCAACGTTTGTATGCGTCCTATCCTTTTTTTGATTATCCGGTGCAATTCTCCATCGACAATTACCTTCATCTCCCGTGCAATTTTTGACTTCGATAAATGCTATTTCATTTTTATCAACAGATATAAAATCCACACCTTTAGATTCTGGCAGTTTATTAAAAAACTCCCGGTAAAATTGTGTATCATCAAATTTGATTACCGTACTCTTCTCTGGGAATGCAAACTTTAATCCACTCTCTTCCTTGACATTTATACTAGTCATCATAAATAATCCTCTGCTCCCTATCATACATCGCATCAAACTCCTCCATGATTGCATTATGCTTCAAATCAGATACCGATTTTTCTATTTCATAATGAATATCATGTGTTTTTTTGTCTCTATATAATGAAATAAAACGTATGTCCAAATTTTTAGGATTTAATTTTGGGTATGATGCTATCATATTAAATTCCTGTTGGATAAAATAATCATGGGTTGAGACAAAAATTTGAACTCCCATTTGTGCTAGAGCAACCATTACCTGCACAATAGGACGAATCATCTTTGGATTCATATTAGTCTCAGGTTCATCCCAAAATAAAATAGTATTCTTGTTTAAGCTTCCTGAAAGAATCATATAAATAAGCATGGATAATTTTCTATATCCATCTGAAAGCAGTCCCATCTCAAACTCGCCTTCACCTTTAATTTTAAAATAAAATTTCTTATTTTTTTGTATAATCTGCCCTTTCATAATGTCTTCCAGATTACTTAACACCTGATTCTGTTCAGCCGTATTGGGTCCTTTGGAAAGCGGGCGATCAAGAAGTTTTGCAAGATCATAGTACATCTCTTCAAAATCAATATGATATTCATCATATAGTGAAACAAAATGCTCTACTGTAGAAATCATTTCCTTTGTTGGAATATAAATCACATCATATTTTTTTGTCTTTTCACCTTGATCTATTAAAACATCTGCATGATTTTCCTGCCTATTTCCAAATCCAACGGTAATTTTTTGTTTTTTCTCTAAATCAACAGAAAAGTTTGTGCGATTGCTTCCCTGTTTGCGACTCACCAGTCTCCCAATTTTCATTTCATCTGGTCGAAAAATCCCTTGTATCTTTTTAACAAAGAGCTGCTCCTCCATCTCTTTCGTCAAATTTTCTCTATTTTCATTACTAAGCGGTTTTAGTAAAGAATACATTACTTTCAAAAGTGTTGTCTTTCCTGTGCTATTTTCCCCACAAATAATATTGATATTATCTGACCAGTCTATTTCTGCATTCGTAAAAGCCATAAAATTACTTAATGTCAGTTTCTTAATCTTCATAATTTGTCACCTCACAGTCCATTTTTGTTAAATAGTAATTAATTCAATACCCTCACAATTACGTTAAATATACTTTATAATGTCAATAATTTCAAGTTCTACAGAGATTTCTTTGTTTATCAATACCATATATTTTTTCCATAATGGCAATTTTTATAAGAATTTTAACATACTTCCAAACTATAATTTAAATCATCCCCAATATACTTTCCATTATCTCCTTGAACTCATCATCCACCGAATCTTCCTTTAATGGCATTGCCGCATCATAATTTGCCTTCGCCTGTTCCATACTCTTGGCAATAGGAAATCTATCGGCATACCTGTTCAATATTTCTGCACTCTCAAATAACATTTCCGCCATGTTCTGATCCGTATAGCCTTTTTCTATCCAATCTGCCAAACGCTCTTTTAATTTTTCCAGCTGATCTGCTTTTCCATACGCTTTTGACAGCTTTTCCAGAACCAGTGCATTACTATCTTTCTGCAAATAATCCTCCAGAACTTCTATTCGTATGGTCGGTGGTAACGTACTGAAAAGGTATAATTCCGTATTGGTTCTCTCACTATTTCTGTTAATCCCATTTTTTCGAAAATACTGTTTCAGTCCTTCTACACCCAGCAACTCACCTTCTTCCTGCTTCTTTTCGATTTTTTTCTTTGTCTCTTTTTTCAGCAAATACAAGCATATTGCTTTTTCCGGACTGTCTAACATTTTCTTAGGGAACACATTTGCCTTAGTCATATTGAATTCCCGGATTACAGCAAATTTCTCGTCATTTCCATCTCTGTATTCTCCCCAGACTGCTTTCACGTTCTCTTTTAGCTGCTTCATTTTACAGGTGATCGCATATTGAAAAGAAACTTTTGCTTCATCGTACCCCTGTTCGATCAGAAACTGACTGATACATTTTTTCGCTTCCTCTGTTCCATAGTATGCATGCACTGTAATATCACACTGATTCTTTTTCATTACATCTGCAAGATCCATCCGGCATTCTGTTCCATTTTTGTCGTATCTGTAAGACTGAATACGGGTTTTAGCGTTATCTACTGCATCCGGATCTGTGCCATCCAGATCCAGATATGCACTCAGCATCACCGTCGTTGCAGATCCTCTTTCAAAATTATCACTCAGAAATACAATATGTTTAATTTCTTTTTCTCCCAGCATGTACTTTTGTTGTCCTTCATCATATGTGATATGCGGTTCATACAATTCAAACTGATCTCTTCCTGCCTTTTTCTTCAGATATTTTAAAAATATACTTCCGAGTGTACTGTCTGCACTAAAGGAATCTTTTGGAACATACAATGTCTCTGCATACTTCATCTGAAAATACTCATCATTTTTAATGTCATGGAAATCAAGAAGCTGATGTTTCTTAAATATTTTCAAATAATCTTTGACATTGCCTGTATGAATTCCACTATATATCATGTTATGTATCAGCCGATAACATATCTGTTCCTCAAAACAGCTCTCCGGAAATACGTTTTCTGTAATACTTTCGGAAAGTCCGTCTTTATGAAGCATTATTCCATCTTTTATTCTATCATAGCTTCCTTCATCTACTTCTTTTACCGTATCATAATGCAGACAATTCTCCATTACCATCTGCAGCCCATAGATTGCTTTTAAAATCTTCTGATCTTCCAGATATACATTTCCATCCTCATCAACGATCACGTAACATGACTGTCCTGTTTTCAATTCTTCCAATCCCGTATGCCGAACCGCTATTTCCGTTTCATTTACCGTACGGACAGGGTTTTCTTCCAGTAATATGATTCCCTTTGTTTTTGAATTTATTGCTGCCTCCTGTACAATCACCTTTTTCCCTTGTATGTCATCATTCAATAAATATAATAACTTGGATAATTCCAGATAAAATGGCAGATATTTCTGGGCACAGACAGTGTGCTTCTCTATTGACACTTCATCCTTATTTCCATCGTTTTTCCTTCTGACACAGTACCGCAGTTCCATATACATGCTATTCAATAATTCCCGCATAGCAGATGCTCTATCGTGAACAGACAAAATCCAGTTCTGTAACAATTGATTCTGATAAAAGTCTTCTTCGCTATATTCAAGACCGAATACTTCATCTTTTGTCTTATCGTCTATCTTAAGCAGTTGGACTATCGTTCCCACTGTAAGTCTGTTTAATATCCAGCTTGCACTTCTTTTGACCGAAAGATTTACATATCTTTCTAACAGAGTATCAGATGTATCGACCGGAACCTCCCGCATGACATCTATCGCAAACCTGTCTTTGTTCGAGAAAGGATTCACCGGTAAAAATTTTCCTTTCTGTTCCAGCAGATGATATTTTCCAAAAATATTTCTATAACCGGAATAGAACAATCTTAACAGTTCCATTCTTTTCTCCGGCTGCTTTTGCATCACATCTTCAAAGGAAGCCCGTGCTGCACCTTCCGGTATATCAAGTTCCACATAATATCCTATCCGCCGCTCCTTATTCTTAAAGGAATTTTCATGCTGTATATTCTCTGCACCTTTAAAATATTCAGGATCATTATGTCGGATCAATATCTTCCTTCTACTGGAATCTATAAAAATTATCACTCCGTTTTTCCGATAGTTATGCAAATCCTGCGTGTCAAGCAGTTCACTCTGATTCTGCATATATTCAATAAATTTCAAATTACAGGCATTGACAATATTTGTCAGTATCTGCCTCTTCTGCTCCTCTTCATCAAAGAAATGCACTGCCAGATAAAGCACCTTGATATGTCCGGAATCAATATTACTCATCTCTTCTACAAACTGATCATCTTTGATAACCGAAACAAGCATATTTTCAATCGGAAAATATAGCTGTCCTTCAACTCTCAGATCAAAAATAAACTGTATTGTACCCAGATCCGTCCTTAAAGCACACACCTTCTGAATGGCCTCATCCGTATTACTGAAGTCATTATCTCCTGTCAGACAATTGTGTCCTCTAAGGTACGCCAGAAACATGATAACTGAAAACGCTGCTTCACTTGCCTCTCGTTCCTTCGGTTCGCTGCAAATACCCTGTATATTATCGAATAACTGCCTGATATCCATCATGATTTCTTCTGGTATCTCGATCTCCTGACTGGCATATAGCAGCTGAATCTGTTTTAATATTTCATAATACAGATCTGCTATTTCTAATCTCTTCTCTGACAGCAATGCTATATCCAGCTCTTTCAAATACTGAATCGCATCGTTTATGTCCTTTTCCCTACATGTGCCCAGACGAAGACTCGCTGTTACACTCTTTATATTCTTCCCCATGTCTTTCCTCATCTACCATACTTCATCATAATAGCTTCTACAACAATACGATCTTCTTCTGACAATGCTCCAAACTCAAAATCCTCATTCAGATAATACACAAGCAGAACTTCTACCACCCTGTCCGATAATCTTCCTTCATCGATCAGATAATACATGGTAGCTATCAGATTGCTGAAATTCACCGTGTCAACCGGTATATTCTGAAACCACTGATTTTGCAGTGCTTGCCATACCAGTTCTTCTCTCTCAAGAACAAATTCATAGAACTTCCGAAAGCCACGTCCCCTTCCAATCCCGCTCTCCATAATCTGTCCACCAAATCTGTAAAAACACCTGTATTGTGCTTCCTCAAAGCTGTGACAGCTATATATATAACTCAGAGTATCTATCTGAAATGTGTCAGTTTCCAGAAAATGATTTATCCTGTCATTGCGTTCGTACTCCAATAATAAACCACTGTACTCGTTCTGAACCAGTTCATAATTAAATTGATTCCTGTGAAGCAGGCTATTGCGATAGTCCTGATCAATATCTGCGATTTTCTGTGGGAAACGAGTCTTATTCCGGTTCAATGGCAGACTTGCCCTTGCAAATCCCGCAATCAATGCCTGATACAGTTTGTAAGCTGTCTCCTCATCCCTTGAAAAGACCACAATATCATCTACATATCGCAAAATACGGTATTCACCCTTTTCCATATCTGTGCACACCTTTTCTACGATATTATCCAGATACAATTCTGCCAGTACTCTCGCATATGCCGGTCCCTGTGGGACACCTACCCTGCTTCCGCCTTGTATTTCCTTCATCAGTTCATCGTTATAATAAGCCAGATATTCAAAATATCTTTTTGCCTTTTCATTCAATTTTCCTTCCAGCTGCCGGTATACATTCAACAGATCCACATGGTCATAACACTGTTTCAGATCAATATAGCTTACATAATTCTGATCCATAAAAGGGATTTCCAGATAACACTTTATCTCTCTGATGTATCTGCTCCAAGACGAAAACCAGCTATGAAACAAATAATTATCTGACATATATGAGATCTGATAACTGTAAGATTTCCAGCCGTGTTTCCATTCTCTGCACATATCCAGCATAACAGCAGTTGTAATAATACGGTCACTTCTGCCAAGCGATACTAATAATCTTGTCTTATCCTCTTCCTTTCGAAGATAAGTTTTATATCCCATAGGCTTCCACTGTTCAAATGGCATCTCCCCTGCACGAAGTTTTTGCAGAAAATTATTGTACTGATATAATTCATAATTACTTACACGCATCAGTCCATTCATGATCTCTACCGGTATTACTTCATCATTGTCAACCACATACCTTTTCTCTTTTCGGATTATCTTCTTCAGATCAGAATAGCTGTCTCTCCAATCTCCGATATGACTTTTCTCTGTCTCTATCCTCTTTGGTTTTTCCATTCCTGCACGCCTGAGCAGATACTCATACCCTGTTTCTTCCTGTTCTAAGGTATCTTCCATCTTAAGATTATAAATCTGATATAAATAATCAAACGTTGCCGGATAATAATCTTTTCTATGCTTTCGTATATTTTCCCGGGTAGTCGATTCATCATATCCCGGATATCTGTTCAGAATTGTGAGCAATATTTCCCCATCTGAATCGAGGCGTCCAAGCGTTCCCAACAGTACAAACCAGTCCTGCTCCTGCTGCTGTCCTCTTCTCATCCGTTCAAAAATCATTCTGAAAACCAGTGTCTCAGAAAGATAAGAAATCACCTGTTCCGGTGACATGCAAAACCCTTCTGACACCTCGTATTGAACATAAAGTTTCTTATTCTGCCTGGGTTTCTCCATACACAGCTTGTGGCATAACTCTTCGGCATTCTCCAATCTTACCTTCTGCATAATCAGATACTGATCACCATAAAACTCTTCAGATTCTATGTCATATCGAGGTTCAAATCCGCCTTCAAATAGATACGATCTGCTTCCACTCTGATGCCATGATAATGGGAATTTGACCTGTTTGCCTACTACATTTATAGAACTTACTCTTGCAGCTGGGAATCGATCTAATCCCCACTTTTCATTGTCCACTCCATCTTTTAATTCCGGAATCTGGTTCAAAATTGTATTTACAATATCATATCCTAATTCTTTTGTGATCATCTCTTCGAATAGAATCCAGATGTGTATGCCTCGTCTGCCGGAAAATTCCTGTAAATAATGAATATCATTTTTCGTCAGGAAATCTATCAATGGAGTTATACATATACTGTATAACTCCTGAATATCCGGATTTTCTTTCTCGTTACAGTCAAAATCAAAACAAATCCAACGTATCCGGTTCGTTCTGTATTTCTGCTGATAACAGCCCAATGATCCTTTTTGCGATAACATATTTTGTAGCAGAAATGGTGTGACCGGAATATATTCTGTATAATAATTTCCATCTCTACCCTGCACAGCAACTGCTGTTGTATTCACAACAAAGAGCTCGTATTCTTTCTGCGCTAACTGTTCTATTATTTTATTCAATCTGTTCTTCTCCCAAGTACTCTTCCGATGATTGTTTCGCATATCTACTTCAAAGAATTTTTTATAAATATTTTATCATACTTATAGAACTAAATGCTCTCTATATTTTATAAACCTCTTTAATTGCCTCATCCCATTGACCACGTTCTTTTAGAACATGACAGATAATATCTCTGACAGCTCCCGATCCACCGCAATAATCTGAAACATAATCTGCTCTCTCAAGAATTTCTTCGCATGAATCCTTTGGACAGCCTACGAAACCAGCCAATGACATTGCTGGCAAGTCATTTAAATCATCCCCAATATACCCCAACTGTTCTTTTTCAATTCCATGTTCTTTCAAAAATGATATTAAAAAGTTTTTTTTGTCTTTTATATTCTGAAAAATAAACTCTACGTTCATTTCCTGCATTCGTCTTGTCACTGCTTTGCATTCTCTTCCAGTCAGAACAATGATCTTCATTCCAACTGCATGTGCAGTGAAAAAACCTGCGGCATCTCTTGTACAGAACTTTTTTAACTCATTGCCAGCATCATCATAATAAATTCCGGCATCTGTCATCGTTCCATCAACATCAATCACAAAATATTCTATCTTACTGTAGTCTATCATTGGCAACATCCTTTATATTGATAATTCACATTATTTTGTCATATTTTTATTCTCCATAGGGTACTTTTACGCTATTTGTTATTTCTCCATTTACCCAAACATCTATTAAAATAACACCTTTTTCACTATTCGGTATAATAAATATATTATTAGTATCCATTTCTTGAATTAACTTTACTTCACCATTTGCACCTGAATCATTAATTGTATAATAAAATTCTTCCTCTGCATTAGCTACCGGTGCTATTTCATATATCGTATTTTCTTCATTCGTCGTTGTAAACACCTGTACTCCATAAACTTTTGGAACTTGTTTACTAATCTTAACATTATAGCTTAATTCAAAAATATCTTCTATATCTACTTGTTCGTTAATTATTTTACATATTAAGTTAGTAACTTTATCAGCACCTAACTTATTGAGATGATTATCATCAATATAGTCTGATTCATTTAAATTAAGATATTCAGGTTTACACAAATTAAAATCATAATAATCATATCCATTTTCTTTTAAGTATTCTGAAATTTCAGTAACATAATCATCATAATTATTCAAACTTACAAGTCTAAAATCAGACATAGGGGCACTAAAAAAATGTAATTCAATTCTATTTTTTTCACAATATCCAATTATATTTTGAAGGTTTTCTTTATCATCCTCTGTCAAATGTGCAACTGGCCAAAAATCATTTAAACGCATATATGTTCCAGATTCTATATAACTATCAGAGCCGATAAATCCTTTTCCTAAATATGAATCCACATAATCATAATTTTTATAAGACTCTTCTTGTTTTTTATTTACCAAACTTTTAGTATAGCCCTCCTCAAAAATATTCTCACATGTTCGCCGAATTGGCATAAAACTATTTACGTAATATTCAGATGAACTAGCCAACAGTAAATATCTCAACTTATTAAACGAAAATGGCATATAATCTGACAATATATATGTAGCTGTCATTTCTGTTCTTTCCTTATTTAAACGTCCTAATTGTCCGTAATACAATTCAACCCATACTTCTTTTAATGTATTATTTTTTCCAGCTTCAACGAGCATTGCATAAGATCCATCTAAAAATTGAGAGGATGTTCCTCCATTAAATGTATTATATTGTAACAATTTATCCCCTATTTCACAATCAAATGTTCTCATGCAATGAGATGAGCCAAGAAATAATACATCAATATTTTTCTCAGATGTATACATTTCATGAAGTGTAAGCCTGCTTTGACTGCTTATATTATCTACAAATAAATATGTAAGAACTTGATAAAATCATCAAGAAAAAAACGGATTGAAATGCATTTAAAAGGCTTCCTAACATATTCCATACATAACTAGCTTGTTCAATATTCCGCTCTTTGAAGAAAATTTCTGTTATTAGCTTCCATACATACATCTCTTCATATACTCACTTTCCCAACTACTACGAAATTGTTATGCTCTGTTTGTTTTTATATTTTCCAACTATTCCCTTATAGTTTATAAAAATTAAAATTATCAATAGCAGCAACGAAAAAAACGACAATGTACATCCCACCTTAAAACTTTTTAAATCATATTTTAATTCTATCGTATGAAATCCTTCTGGTGCATGAAAACCAATAAATCCAATATTTATCTTTTCAGCATCCACTAGCCTCCCATCTACACACACTTTCCAATTTTCATCATATGGTATTGTCGTTGATACATATTCACACCCTGTCGGAATTTCTATCTGTGCTATTATTTGATCATTTGTGAACTTGTTTATTTCAAATCTTGTCTGATTTTCCTTTACATTTTTCAATGCTTCTTCTAAAGTTGTAGCCATTTTTTTTCTATTATAGTTTTCTGTACCATCTGGCAATATCGTACACGATAATAGCGCAATATCCTTCTCACTATCACTTAAGCTTCTAAATTCTTGTTCCGATATGTTATTTTTATTGCAAAATAATAATGGCATATTATATTCATTTTCATACACTGTAATTCCATTTTTTTCTGCAATCACCTTAAAATATTGTGGCACTTCTTCTTCACTCATTTTACTCAAATAATATTTAACACCTAAATAGGACATTAAATCATATCTATTTTCAACCCCATTAATATAATTCAGCTCTTGTCCATGTATTTGTTCAGGTTTAATTCCATTTTCTTTATATTGCTCTATGGCTGTCGGTATTGTACAATAACATCCGGAAGCCTGTAAAAAATCTATATAAGACATATTTCCTAAAGAATTATAATTTTTTAGGCCGTAATATCCTTGAACCATAGCATCATTTTCTGATGGAATTGTACTAGTAACAACTGAATCAAATGATTTATTTATTCTATAAAATTCGTTTTCTTTGGGTATTAGTTCTGAAATTAT
>OGRG01001956.1_pt1 | contig 12864 bp, 10 predicted proteins | sample 1553501 | NCBI WGS metagenome assembly OGRG01 (sample SAMEA2580018, study PRJEB22360) | human gut metagenome | biome: human gut; feature: human-associated habitat; material: faeces | place: Denmark | collected 2008/2010 | reverse complement strand
CGATACCAGGAACGTTCTCTGTACCTGCACGACGTTTTCTCTCCTGTGCTCCGCCGTGTACGAAGGAACGGATCTTAACACCTTTACGGATATAGAGGAAACCGATTCCTTTCGGTCCGTTGATCTTATGTCCGCTGGAGCTGAGCATATCAATGTTAAACTCATCTACATTGATCGGGATCTGTCCGAATGCCTGAACAGCGTCTGTATGGAACAGGATTCCATGCTCATGTGCGATCTGTCCGATCTCTTTCAGCGGCTCAAGAGTACCGATCTCATTGTTTGCAGCCATAACAGAAATCAGGATGGTCTCCGGTGTGATGGCTTTCTGAAGTTCATCCAGGTCAATGAAACCGTTCTCATCCACATCCAGATATGTGACCTTCGCACCGCGCTCTTTTTCAAGGTATTCGCAGGTATGAAGGATTGCATGATGCTCGATCTTTGTTGTGATGATATGGTTACCTTTATTCTTGTATGCCTCAAAAGTTGCTTTCAGAGCCCAGTTGTCAGACTCGGAACCGCCCGCTGTGAAATAGATCTCCTCTTTCTTGGCTCCGATCACGTCTGCGATCTGCTGTCTTCCTTTTGCGATGGCAGCTTTACTGTTTGCCGCAAAATCATAAACGGTTGAAGCATTTCCGTAAAACTCTGTAAAATATGGCAGCATTGCCTCCACAACTTCCGGTGCGGTCTTTGTGGTAGCCGCATTGTCCAGATATATCATTTTTCCCATTTTCTTTTCCTCCTGTTCAGGATAATTATTTTTCGTGTATTCTCCGGCTTTCTTCGATCAGCTCACTGAGCATCAGTGTATCCACCGCATCTGTGATGCTGTCGTTGATCCTCTTCCACACTAATTTAGCTACGCAGAGATCAGAACCCTGGCAGCCTCCGTCACCTTCTGTTCCCGGGCATGTAGCAGCCTCCAGGCCGCCCTCCAGAACACGAAGGATATCTCCCACTGAAATCTCTTCTGCCGGTCTTCCAAGAAAGTATCCTCCGGCAGCACCGCGGACACTCTTCACAAGGCCCGCTTTCTTCAAAAGCGCCATCAGCTGTTCCAGATAGCTGACTGATATATTCTGACGGCCCGCAATACTCTGAAGCGAGACCGCTTCTTTTTCACTGTAAAGACCAAGGTCTATCAGGGCCTTAAGTCCGTATTTTGCTCTTGTTGACAGTTTCATCCGCTCACCTCTTTTTCAATTCCCAGTGTTTTCCTCGGATTTCATGTTTACTCTATCAGAAACATATGGTTCTGTCAAGACTAACTTCTTCATATACTGACAAAAAAGACTCAAGGTTATCCATGTCAAAAAAAATATTTCTCAAAGGAACCCTGATTCTTGCCTGCACAGGCCTTATCAGCCGTATCGCAGGTTTCTTTTATAGAATATTCCTCTCCCATGCCATTGGTGCGGAAGGTCTTGGCTTGTATCAGCTGGTTCTTCCTCTCCAGGGACTTATGGCCGCTTTATCCTATACAGGGATCCAGTCTGCCCTTTCACGCCTGATCGCGTCCAGACTTGCCCTTCAGGAGAAAAAGGAGGCACGTTTTTCTCTGGTCACAGGAACACTTATGGCTGTCTTTTTTTCTGCTGCAGCCGGTTTTCTGCTTTTTCAGCACGCATATTTTTTTGCTTCCGCAATTCTGAAAACACCGCAGACTGCCGGTCTTCTTCGCATAACAGCTGTCAGTATTCCTCTCTGTGCCATTCATTCCTGCATTGACAGCTATTATTATGCCCGGAAAAAAGCCTCTGTTCCGGCAGCCGTGCAGCTTTCGGAGCAGTCTGCCCGGATCGGCACTACCTATATCCTGTATCTGATCTTTCTTTCCGAAGGACGTCCGATCACTGCATTGATCGCAGCGGGAGGTTCCCTTGCCGGAGAGACTGCCGCTTCGCTGGTGTCGCTGCTGGTAGTTTCCTTTCATTTCGGAAATCACCCTGTACAAGAAAAGACTCCCGTCAGGATCTTTCCGCTGATAAAGGACCTTTTCACACTGTCTTTTCCCATTTCCCTGAACAGGATCCTTCTGACACTTCTCGGCAGCATAGAAGCGGTCCTGATCCCACAGATGCTTCTGCGTTCCGGCATGACAGCCTCAGACTCACTGAAGATCTATGGGATCTTTACAGGAATGGCACTGCCCCTGCTCCTGTTTCCTTCCACACTTACGTCTTCCGCCGCTGTGATGCTGATGCCTTCCATCGCACAGCTTGATGCACTGGGAGAGCAGCAGCAGATCCGCCGTGTCACAGACCAGACCTTTTTTCTGTGCATGTTCCTGGGATTTCTGTGCGGAAGCGGATTCTTTCTTTTTGGCCCATTCCTCGGAGCGCTGCTTTTTCACAGCCAGACTGCCGGCACCTACATACGGTATCTGTCTTTTATCTGTCCTTTTCTTTATACAAACACCATGCTCACCAGCATCCTGCAGGGACTTGGAAAACCGGGGCTCTGTCTGATCCACAGTATTGCCGGCATTCTCATCCGCATTTTCTCCGTTGTTTTTATAATTCCGGCAACAGGGATCCGAGGCTATTTTTACGGAATTTTTCTGGGTGAGTTGCTGCTTACTCTTCTACACGTGAAAGCGCTAAAATTTCCCTATCGACAATCGGCCAATAATCGTTTATAATAAATAATCGAAATGTCTATAGTTATGGAGGAATAAAGTACTATGAGTTTTGAATTCATAAAAAAACTGCCAACTCCTGAGGAAATCCGCAATCAGTATCCCATCGATGCTGAACTTCAGGCTCTCAAGGAGAAACGCGATGCTGAGATTCGCGACGTTTTCACCGGAAAATCCGATAAATTCCTCGCTATCATCGGACCATGTTCTGCAGATAACGAAGATGCCGTATGCGATTATCTTTTAAGACTTCGCAAAGTTCAGGAAAAGATCGAGGATAAAGTCCTTATCATCCCGCGTGTTTACACAAACAAACCACGTACGACCGGTGAAGGATACAAGGGAATGGTCCATCAGCCGGATCCTGAGAAAAAACCGAACCTTCTTGCCGGGCTGATCGCAATCCGTAAGATGCACATGCGTGCTATCCGCGAAAGTGGCTTCACCTGTGCAGATGAGATGCTTTACCCGGAGAACTACCGTTATCTCTCGGATTTGCTTTCCTACGTTGCTGTAGGCGCACGTTCTGTTGAAGATCAGCAGCACAGACTCACTGTCAGCGGCATGGATGTTCCGGCTGGTATGAAGAACCCTACCAGTGGTGACTACAGCGTTATGCTGAACTCCATTGTTGCAGCACAGGGCGCTCATCGTTTTATTTACAGAAGCTGGGAGGTTGAGACCACCGGTAATCCCCTCTCTCACGCAATCCTTCGTGGTGCAGTAAACAAGCATGGGGAAGCAATCCCGAACTACCATTACGAGGATCTTCGTCTTCTCTATGACAAATACCATGCAAAGAACCTTGCCAACCCGGCAGTGATCGTGGATACCAACCACTCCAACTCCAACAAGCATTACGAGCAGCAGGTTCGTATCGCAAGTGAGGTTCTTCACAGCCGTCAGGTAGATCCTGAGCTTCACTCCATGGTAAAGGGTCTCATGATCGAGAGCTATATCGAGTCAGGCAATCAGAAGATCGGTGGAGATCACATCTACGGAAAATCCATCACAGATGCCTGCCTTGGTTGGGATGAGTCTGAGAAGCTGCTTTACACGATCGCTGAAAATTGCTAAGTTCTGTCTGATCTGCACTTCAGGGAACAGACATTTGTGATCATTCTACAATTTATGTTCAAAAAAAGAACCGGCATTCTTCCATTTTGGAAGCCGCCGGTTCTTTTTTGAACGCGTTTTTTATATTATTTCTTACAGATCAATGCCTCGGATGTGCTTTCATATATACGTCTCGCATTTTCGCAACGCCAAAATTCAGATAGACCTGTGTGGTGGAAATATCCGAATGTCCAAGCATTTCCTGCACACTCTTCACGTCCGCTCCATTCTGCAGCATATGTGCGGCAAAAGAATGTCTCAGTGTATGCGGCGTGATATCATGCTGGATCCCGGCTTCCTCTGCATATCCCTTCAGAACCTTCCAGAATCCCTGTCTGCTCATGGATTTTCCTGAACAGTTGGTAAAAAGACTCTCCGTCTCATTTTCTTTCACAAATTTTCCACGGGCTTCCTTCAGATATTTCTCCATGGCTGTTTTGCATACATTTCCTATCGGGATCACCCGTTCCTTATCCTCATCGTGACAGACTACATAACCAAGCCGCAGATTGAGATCCTCCAGATTCAGCCGCAAAAGTTCACTGACACGCATTCCTGTAGCATACAAAAGCTCCAGCATGGCACTGTCCCGGATTCCCTTCGGTGTATTCAGATCCGGCTGTTTCAAAAGGCGGTCTACCTCATCCACAGTAAGGATCTCCGGCATCCGCTTCTCAACCTTGGGCGGCTTCAGTTCCAGAGACGGATCCCTCTCGATCCTGTTCTCCTGATAAAGATACTGAAACAAGGCACGGATAGATGCTACATTTCTGGAGATCGTTGAGGAAGCGAACTGTCCTCTCTCCATATAGCTGAGATAGCCTTCCAGCTCCAGTTCTCCTACATCTCGGATATCATAGATCCCACGATCTGCAAAATACACTGCCATCTTCTTCAGGTCTCTCTGGTAAGATACTTCTGTATTATGTGACGTCCTTTTTCTATTATGTAAATATGTAATAAATTCCCGTATCTCTATATCCATTTCTCTGCATCCCGTTTCTCTAAAATCATACTCGTTTATGACTGAATTATACTGTGAATTTTACATAAAATCAAACAGTTTTTCATCGTAAAACCGCACAATTTCAACACTTTCCGGCACAAACCACCAAATATCGCAGATTTTATGGAAACCATTACTAGATATTGTGGAAATTTTCCTCAAAAAAATTTCAGGCCCTTTATAACTTTTTCTACGATCCAGGGATTCAGAAAACTTTCTGCGAGGATTCCTCCTGTATACAGCAGAAAAACTGTGATCCCCTGCCGAAAATAAGCCCCTGTTTTCTGCGGCACAAGTCCATAATTTTTCCAGATCCCATACGATTGTCTGTATACGATACCTGCAAGATAAAAATACGCCGGAATATAGACCAGATACTGCGGCATCAGAAGTCCGGCGCCGGCCACACCGCCATAAATACCAAATTCCAGAACCGATAATGCCAGGATCATTCCTGTCTCCATTCCCAAAAACAGCATATATGCGACCGTCAAAGGCACTCCGAATATTGTAAATCCGCATAAAAACAACAGAAGAAAAAAACCTCCTCTTCGTCGCAGCACTTCCAGGAAATAAGCTCCGCCGGAAATATCTTTTCCTGCAAAGCTGCGGATCAGATAAAAAGAAGCCAAGGTTTTCTGCTTCCACTCCATTTTCCAGATCAGATTCGGCAACACATTTCCCGCAAAAAATCCGGTCATAAAAAGAAGTTCCGCCGGAAAACGTCCGGCATTTTTCCACTTCCGGTTCTCTGTCTTACTCTCCATTTACTCACCCTGTACCAGTTTACGCCTGTTTTTCCGGTAATATGACCGTTTTTCCACATGACAAAAAAAGGCCGGCCAGCTAAAAAGCTGTCCGGCCTTTGGTATTTCCAGAACTTTCTTCCATTGAAAGCTTATTTTGCGTAGTCAACCGCTCTGCTTTCACGGATCACATTAACTTTGATCTGTCCAGGATACTCAAGCTCTGCCTCGATCTGCTTTGCAATATCTCTTGCAAGGAGAACCATATCTGCATCACTTACATGATCCGGCACGACCATAACACGAATTTCTCTTCCTGCCTGAATAGCAAAAGATTTCTCTACACCCTTGAATTCATTGGTGATATCCTCAAGCTGTTTCAGACGATTGGTATAGGTTTCCAGGGTCTCACGTCTTGCTCCAGGTCTTGCTGCGGAAATTGCATCAGCAGCCTGTACAATACACGCGATCAGAGATTCCGGCTCCACATCACCATGATGAGACGCAACCGTATTGATAACGATCGGGGACTCCTTGTATTTCTTGCAGAGATCCACACCGATCTGAATATGAGAACCTTCTACCTCATGGTCAATGGATTTACCAATGTCATGAAGAAGTCCGGCACGCTTGGCCATACGCACATCCACACCAACTTCTCCTGCAAGAAGTCCGGAAAGCTGTGCAACCTCAATTGAATGTCTCAGAGCATTCTGTCCATAGCTTGAACGGAATTTCATACGTCCAAGAAGCTTCAGAAGTTCCGGATGGATTCCATGTACCCCTACATCCATGGCAGCATTCTCACCGTCTTCCCGGATCTGTGCTTCCACTTCTTTCTGGGCTTTCTCTACCATCTCTTCAATTCTTGCCGGATGGATACGTCCATCCACGATCAGTTTCTCAAGAGCCACTCTGGCGATCTCTCTCCTGATCGGATCAAATGCGGAGAGTACCACTGCCTCCGGTGTATCATCAATGATCAGATCCACACCGGTAAGTGTCTCCAATGTACGGATGTTACGGCCCTCACGACCGATAATCCTTCCCTTCATTTCATCACTTGGAAGCTGTACCACAGAAATTGTTGTCTCAGATACGTGATCTACCGCACATTTCTGGATAGCATTGACCACATATTCCTTGGCTTTCTTGTTGGCTTCTTCTTTGGCTCTGTTCTCAAGCTCCTTATAGAGTCTTGCAACATCCACCTTTACGTCATCTTCTACAGATTTCAGTAATTCTTCTTTTGCCTGTTCGGAGGTAAGACCTGAAACTCGTTCCAGTTCCCGTACTCCTTTTTCCTCAAGTTCATTTACTCGTTTTTCTTTTTCTTGTAACTCGTTAAATTTCGCTGTACATTCCAGCTCACGCTTCTCCACTGCATTGGCTTTTTTGTCAACAGATTCCTCTTTTGACAAAACTCGCTTCTCGTATCTCTGCAGCTCGTTTCTCCGTTCCTTGGTTTCCCTTTCCAGTTCATTTTTAGTTCGCAGAGATTCTTCCTTTACCTCAAGTAAAGTTTCGCGTTTCTTGGTCTCTGCTGCTTTCAATGCTTCATCAAGAATATTCCTTGCTTTATCCTCTGCTGTACCTACGATTTCCGCATCCTTGCGTACTTTCTTGTCAACAGCAACCTTGCAAGTAACAGGAACTGCAATAAGTAGCGTGACTACCACAGCGACAATAACACCGATAATTGTGCCTGCCACAGGAGCACCTCCTTATTTAGTTTTCATTGTACAAATACAACAATACAAGTTTAGCTGTTTTTCACATTTATGTCAAGTTTTTCTCATGAAAAAGCAGATTTTGGTTAGCATATATAAACTGGCTCTTTTTCTCCGCAGAGTCATTCCATATCACGGTTCACCCGGATGTTCATTTCTTCCAGGGTATGGGAAATATCCTCATACCGGAACGCTCGTCTGGCCAGATATCCATACAGCCTTCGCATCTGTCCTTCATCAAGCTCTGTGTCCGACGCATATTTCTTCTCGATCGTCCTGCGTAATACCTCCCGCTCGTCCGGTTCCATAAGCTCTTCCATCTCATTCCAGGCATCCAGGGCAGTCTGACGGTCCACACCCTTTAACTGAAGTTCCGAGAGGATCTTCTGACGACTTCTGGATTCCATGCGGAAGGAGATATAGGTTCTGGCATAACGGGCATCGTTGATATACCCATAGGACTTCACATAAGCAATGGCATCTTCTACTGCCTCCGGTGAAAATTCAGCCTGACGGAGTTTATCCGTCAGGCCTTTCTCTGTGCGGTCCATATGTTCCAGAAGCCGCATGGCTTTCTTTCTTGCACGGTTTCGTTCTTCCAGATCCAGCATGGATTACTCTTCCTTCTCTGTATCTTCTGCCTGTACTGCTGCTTCTGCTGTCTCATCTGCCGGATCCAGATGATAATGTACACGAACCTTCTTCTCGATCTCATCGCGGATCTCCGGATGCTCTCTCAGGAATAATTTGGCATTCTCACGTCCCTGTCCGATCTTATCCCCTTCATATGCATACCATGCTCCGCTCTTGTTTACGATGGAGCATTCTGCAGCCAGATCCAGGATATCTCCCTCTCTGGAAATACCGGTTCCGAACATGATATCAAACTCTGCCTGCTTAAATGGCGGAGCCACCTTGTTCTTAACTACTTTCACACGGGTGTGGTTTCCAACCATCTCACCACCCTGCTTCAATGTTTCCACACGGCGTACATCCATACGGACAGATGCATAGAATTTCAGCGCACGTCCACCGGTTGTAGTTTCCGGATTGCCAAACATCACTCCAACCTTCTCACGAAGCTGGTTGATAAAGATCACCACGCAGTTGGACTTGCTGATAACAGCTGTCAGTTTACGGAGTGCCTGTGACATCAGACGGGCCTGCAGACCTACATGGCTGTCTCCCATATCTCCTTCGATCTCAGCCTTGGGGACCAGGGCTGCAACAGAGTCCACGATCACGATATCCACAGCACCGGAACGTACCATAGTCTCTGTGATCTCCAGCGCCTGTTCTCCGTTATCCGGCTGTGAAATATAAAGGTTGTCGATATCAACACCTATACTCTTGGCATAAACAGGATCAAGAGCATGCTCCGCATCGATAAATCCTGCGATTCCGCCTCTCTTCTGCACTTCAGCGACCATATGTAAGGCTACCGTTGTCTTACCACTGGACTCCGGTCCGTAGATTTCCACGATACGTCCCTTAGGAACACCACCTACACCAAGGGCGATATCCAGGCTTAAGCATCCTGTGGGAACTGCCTCCACCTGCATATGGGAACTGGAATCTCCAAGCTTCATGACAGAGCCTTTACCGAACTGTTTCTCAATATTTCCAAGAGCCGCTTCCAGCGCCTTCTGCTTCTCTTCACTGATCATTATGTAATCTCCTATTCTTTATTCTCTTTCTAATCAGGTTTCCTTTAATCCGAACCTTTGTTCGTGTTTTCTGTATTACATAGTATTATAAAACGGAATGATTGTCAATAAGATACTTGAAAATCCCTCTGTTTTTTTGTTGACAGGATCTCTGAAAATCCGACAAAAAGCTTCCCATACATGATTTCTTTTTCCTCTCTGAATGCAAAAAAGCAGATAAAAAGATTTCCCTCTTCATCTGCTTTTTATGCAATATATTTCCTGTCACTGATCGTTTGTCAGCTTCAGTTTGTCCAGAATATAGAATACAAGGCTTAATGCCATGGCAACCACACATGCCAGCACCATACCGGTAAGCTCAACATTTCCAAGCTTCAGGGCAATTCCGGAAAGACCTACAACAAAGACAACGCTTGTCAGCGTCAGATTTCTGGACTTGCTGTAATCCACGTGATTGTCAACCAGCATACGAAGGCCGGAGGTTCCGATCATTCCGTAAAGAAGGAAGGAAATCCCACCGATCACCGGACCGGGAATGGTACTGATCAGAGCTGCCAGTTTACCAAGGAAGGAACAGCAGATAGAAAGCACTGCCGCACCACCGATCACCTGTACACTGTAAACCTTTGTCACTGCCATGACACCGATGTTCTCACCGTAAGTGGTGGTCGGCACAGAACCAAGGCATCCGGAAACTGTAGTGGAGAAGAAATCCGCAAACAGGGATCTGTGAAGTCCCGGGTCTTTCAGAAGATTTCTTCCGACGATCTTTCCGGTTACGATCTGATGTCCTATATGCTCGGAAGTTACCAGAAGCAGGGCAGGGAAAATCGTCATGACAGCCTCAAAATTAAATTTCGGGGATGTAAAATTGGGAAGAGCAAAAAACGCCGCTTCTCTCACCTGGGTAAAATCCAGAAGCCCGCATGCACCTGCTGCCACATATCCGGCAATGATCGCGATCAGAATGGGAATAACCGAAAGAAAACCACGGAACAGGATCTGTCCGAATACTGCCACTCCAAGTGTCACCAGAAATACAATCACATTCTTCGGATCTACCTTGTCATCCAGAAGTCCTGCCGTACTTGCCGCATTTCCCGCAAGTTCCAGACCGATCAATGCAACTACCGGACCCATTGCCGCGGTAGGAAGCACGATATCGATCCAGTCCGTTCCACACTGACGGACAATAAATGCCACGCACATACCTGCAATACCAAGTACAACGAAACCGCCAAGGGCATACTCATAACCGTACTTGCTGATGACCAGAAGTGCCGGTGAAAGAAAGGCAAAACTGGAGCCTAGGTATGCCGGTGCCTTTCCTTTTGTGATGAAAATAAAAAAAAGTGTTCCCACGCCATTCATCAGAAGCACGATGGCCGGATTGATGCCAAAAAGGAACGGCACCAGTACGGATGCTCCGAACATGGCAAACATGTGCTGGATACTTAACGGTATCAGCATTTTTACAGGTACTTTTTCCTCGACCTGTATGATTCTTTTTTCCACTCTCAAATCCTCCGTTTTTTATTATCCCACCGATTATAGCACAGGTTTTCTCATCGTGGGAGATTTTTTCCGCAAATATGCGTATGCTGTGTGGTATACTGTTGTTATCTCCTGGAAAACAGACGGATTCCGCAAATGCAAGTACAGTCTGTTCCGGACGAATTTTTTCAGAAAGGACTTTTCTTCTATGAAAGCATACGAACGACTTTTATCCTATGTAAAAATATTCACACCAAGCAACGAAGAAAGCACTTCCTCCCCTTCTTCCAGATGTCAGTTTGACCTGGCCCGCCTTCTTGTGGAGGAACTGAAAGGGCTTGGCATCTCTGATGTAACACTGGACGATCACTGCTATGTTTACGCGCATCTTCCGGCCACAGAAGGTCTGGAACACTGCAAAGCCCTCGGCTTTATCGCACATATGGACACAGTTTCCGATTTCTGCGACCATGCAGTCACACCTGTGATCACTGAAAATTATGATGGAAAAGATCTCCCTCTTGGTACAAGCGGCAGAACGCTTTCTCCGGAAATGTTCTCACACCTTACTTCTCTTGCCGGACGGACCCTCATCACCTCAGACGGAACCACAATCCTGGGTGCTGACGACAAGGCCGGCATTGCGGAGATCCTTACAGCGCTGGAGCATATCCTTACGGAAAAAATCCCTCACGGACCTCTCTGTGTTGCGTTTACTCCAGATGAAGAGATCGGCATGGGACCGGCTCACTTCAATGTAAAAAAATTCGGTGCAGATTACGCCTATACCCTGGACGGTGATACAGAAGGCGAGATCCAGTATGAAAACTTCAATGCCTGCAGCGCAAAAGTAACCTTCCAGGGTGTTAATGTCCATCCCGGTTCTTCCAAAAATACCATGATCAACGCTGCCCTTGTTGCCATGGAGTTTGATTCCATGCTCCCGTCTGCGGATACACCACGGAACACAGCGGACTATCAGGGATTTTTCCATCTGTGCTCCATGAAAGGAGATGTTTCCCAGGCTGAACTTCAGTATATTGTCCGGGATCACGATGCTGCTTCTTTTGAAGTCCGTCAGAAGACTCTTGCACATATCACCGAAATCCTCAACGAAAAATGGGGCGAAGGTACCGTGACCCTTACCATCACCCAGCAGTACCGCAATATGAAAGAGATCATTGATACCTGCCCGTGGCTGATCACCCTGGCAGAGGATGCCTGCCGTGCCTGCGGTGTCACACCGCTGATCTTGCCTATCCGTGGCGGCACAGACGGAGCCCAGTTAAGTTTCATGGGACTTCCCTGCCCGAATCTGGGAACCGGCGGACATGCCTATCACGGGCCTTATGAGCACATTACTGTTGAAGGAATGGATGCCGCTGTAGATGTTACCCTTGAGATCATAAAACTGTTTTCCCAGAGAAAAGATTGAGAAAATCCCCTTAAAACCCTGCATCACCAGAAATCTGATATAAACAAAAAATACCCACAGATCCTCCGGCCGGTTATTTTCCGGAATAAATCTGTGGGTATTTCTATACCATATAAAATTCATCTGAACCAGGTCGAATCAGACGAAGACTTCCTTGATTCGGTTAAATGATCTTCATCATTCTCGCCAGTTTCTTCATATACCTTCCACCAGGCATCATACCCAGCTCCTCTTCACCAGGCTTACTTACAAACAGATATACAATAAAGTATACACAAGCAGCCAGGATCACGGAAATACCAAGGCAGATCACATTGGAATGGATCAGTGCATACAGTCCGTAATATACCACTCCCGCAACAACTCCCATTGGGATAGATGCCAGGAACGGGCTTAAATAAGCACTTCTCCATGGATTTTTGTAACCCATGTATTTCTTGATGGAACGGTCATTAAGAAGACACATCACAACTGCATAGACGATCTGTGCGATGACGATGGTATAAACACCAAGGTTGGTAAACACCAGAAGCAGTGCCATTGCGATCACATCCGCCACCAGAGCGATGGCTGCATGGATCATCGGAAGTTTCGGCTTGCCGATTCCCTGAAGTACACCGTTGGTAATATTGGAGTTACCGTTGAGGATAATGGTAATTCCTCCCAGGATCAGAAGCTGTCCGCCAACACCGTTGGTTCCCGGGAAGATCAGTCTTGTGATCGGTCCGGAAAGAACCGCAAGACCTACTGCCGCCGGAATGGAGATCAGCATGCTGATCCAGGTGGCACGGTCTGTTTTCATATTGGCGCCTTCGATATCATGCATGGCATAATGTGCAGAAACCTCTGGAATCATGGAAGTCGGCGCCGTACTTGCCAGGGTAAGCGGGATATTGATCAGTGTCATATAATATCCGTACTCGGAATACAGGGTCTGGATCACGTCTTTGGCAGCGCCTTTGATGTCCATAATACCGGAATACATATAGCTGTTGATATATCCGTTTACGTTGTAGATAAATGCGC
>OGRG01001947.1_pt1 | contig 12912 bp, 11 predicted proteins | sample 1553501 | NCBI WGS metagenome assembly OGRG01 (sample SAMEA2580018, study PRJEB22360) | human gut metagenome | biome: human gut; feature: human-associated habitat; material: faeces | place: Denmark | collected 2008/2010 | reverse complement strand
TTTGTCTGTACTGTCCGTCTTGCCTGTGCTGTCAGTCTTGTCTGTTCCCTCCGCTTTGTCAGATTTGTCTGTTTTGTCAGATCCATCTGCAGATCCGTTTGCCTTGATCAGTTCTTTTAATCTTGCCTCAAGTTCTTCAAACTTCTTCCAGGAATCTTTGGAAACGAATTTCTTCTGGTAATCGTTCAGTCCATCATACATCTTACGGATGCTCTCAATATCATCTTTGTTTGCAAGCGAGATTGAATTTTTGGATGGCAGTAATGAAATTGCGGATTTAATTGTCTCTGCAAGTGTCACTGCTTCCATATAAGTTGCGTCTGCAACAGTATCCAGATCCTTCAGGTTGTAAAGTCCATCATTGACAGAAAGAAATGTTTCTCCGTTTTTGTGAAGTACATAATCACAGGTTCCTGCGATATAGCTTGTCTCTCCTGTTGTAGATGAAGTCACTTTCATGATGACATACTTGCCAACCAGATCATTTGCCGAAGAAGCCTCGATCGTACTCTGCACACTAAGCTGTGACTCCAGCTGTGAGAAGGTCGCAAGCTGTGCAATATACTCGGTATTACTTGTCGGTTCCAACGGATCCTGATACTGCATCTCTGCGCATAAAATCTGTAAGAACTGGTCATAACCAAGCTTGTTGGTCTTTTTATCTTTCTCGGACGATTTTGTTGATGTACTGCTTTTACCGGTAGTCTCATCTACAAATTTTCCATCTTTTACCTGCTGAATTAACGCCATTGTCTCTCTCCTTTCTCAAAACTTATGCAGTGTAATCTACACTGTTTCCCTGTTCTGCCATCATTTTGGCTGCCAGAGTTTCTTCTTCCGACATCACGCCGGATAATTCACTTAAATCATTCAGATTTAATCTGTGGGTTCTGCCTTTTTCTTTTTCCTGCTGCTCGCCCTGCTGTTTTTCACCCTCTGCATTCTGCTCAAGGTTTTTCTCAAACTCATGGCTTGCAACGGTCACTTCAACAGCATCCACTTTCACACCAGCCTGCTCTAAATTCTGTCTGAGTTCTACGGTCTGGGCTTCTAATGCCCCTTTTACCACTGCATTCTGTGTCATGATCCTTGCTGTTACTGCGCCTTCCTGCTCGGTAACCTTAAGAATGATCTTTCCGAGGTTCTGCGGGTTCAGCTGTAACTCCATGCTCGTCTTATCTTCTGTCAGGATCACTCTTGCGGACTCTACGATCTGATCGATCACATCCTGTGTATTTATACTCTGCGGTAACGGTTCTACTGTCTCAACATTAGCAAATTCCTGTACCACCTGACTCTGTGGTGTGATAACCGCCCCGTCTGCAGTATGGGCTGTCTCATTTGTAAAACGGAACCTGCCTGGTGTATCAGAAGAATCGTTCTGATCTGTGGAATCCTCTGCCGCATTTTCAGATGTCATCCCATTCTGTACAGTTTCCTGTTCCGGAATATCTTCCGTTACCTCAGAAGACTGTGTATCCTGCGCAGGCGCATTTTCTGCCGCTTTTGTCTGTCTTCCATCCTCTACCGCAAATTTCTGTGTTGATGCACCGGTATCCCCTGTGGCTGTCTGATCTGTAACAACTGCCTCATCCACAGATGCTTCTGTTTCCTGTCCGGTAACAGCATCTGACGATCCGGCATTATCGTCCATCACTTTGGCAACTGCGCTCTGAAACTCTTCCAGACTCATGTCAAGTGCATTTAAAATATCTTTTCCAATGTCATTGACACTCTGCAGTACATTTACAAACTGTTCACTGCACAAAAGCTGTGGTACGCTGTCTGCTCCGGTAAGTTCTGCCACAAGATTTGCAAGATTATTCTGATTCAGCAGATCCTGGAACTGTAAGCCAAGGGTCTGCATTGCTGCTTCAATCGCTTCATCGGACACGCCAAGCTCCTCTTTCAGAACTTCTTTTACATCTTCTGTAAACTGTTCGAACTGCTCTTTGACAACATCCTCAGATGTGACCTGTTTTATCTCTGATGCGATCGTATTATCCTTGTACTGATACTTCTGATAATCATCTGCCGCTTTCACAGTGTCCTTACTGCCATTTGCTGCTGTCTTTACTGTTTTGTTGTGGTCAATCCCTGCATAAGATGCTGTCTGACGATTTCCGGACTGTTTCATCATAGAACCAAAATCTACTTTTCCAGTGGTGATCCGGGTATTGCTTTCTGTCCCCTGCACAGACTGTGTGCTTTGGTTAAACATTTTTCCTAATTCAGAAATTGTTGTACCAGCCATATGCTTCCTCCTTTCTTCTTTTATCGTCTTACTGTCTGGCAGTATGCACTGCCCGGAAAAGATCCTCAGATCTCTCCCTCTATTCTGAAGGTTCCATGATCTCAGTTACTTTTGCTGCCGTATCTGAGTTCATCTTACCGAGAATATCTCCTCTGGACTGTGTGTCCATATTGGATAATATATCTGCTACCAATTGAAGGTTGTCTGTCATTGTATCAAAAATAGCTGCCGCCTCTTTCGGCTTCATGCTGGAATAAGTCTTCACATAATCATCCATCTGTTCATCCGTCAGAGTCTGTTCTACCACCTGTTTATAAAGCACTTCCGCATTTGCCGCATCAATGCTCTCATAATACTCTTTGTAATTACTTATATCGGGAGCATCTTCCGAAAAGACAACATCCTCATACCATTTTTCTTTTTCCTTCTCAAAATCTGCCTCATTCTGCTTATAGGTATCCAGCTCTTTCGCCTTCTCCTCTAACTGTGTAATATAATCTGCATCAGAATTTGCACTGTTCTGGGCATCTGCAAGCTCAATCTCAAGCTCTTTGATCCGGTTGATCGCATCATCCAGATTTGTGTATGCATACTGGCTGTCTTCCGTGGAAACCTCCTCTGTGACAGAATCCGGCAAAATCTTATTCAGATAAGGAACATCTTTGATCACAGGAGCTAAGACTCCCGAGCCAAATCCTCCCACATCCAGCTTAATCAGCATTGCAAAGATGGCAAGCCAGATCAGAATGATAATAATCGTGACAAAGAAAACAAGGATTTTTCCTCCAACGGTTTCCTCATCTCCATCCAGATCATCTGGATTTTTCTGTTTTCTCTTCTTTTTTTCCAGCTTTTTTGCCGCCTTTAACTGTTTTTTATCTAAAACTTCATTTTCCTTCTGTAATTCTTCCTGCTGCTTTTGTTCTGCCATAATCTCGTCCATGCCTTTCTCGTATATTGCCCTGTCAAAATTACCGGGTTTCTGTCATCCCCTCATGATAGGTGTAACTTACAAGCTCATCAATTTCTTTATTCTCTGCATATTGCATTTCCTGTTTAAAAACTTCAAACGCCTGCTCTTTCAGTCTCTCATGCGTCTTTCTTTCCATCATGACTTCATTGAGTTTCAACCGGGCAGCCTCTACATTTTTTTCTGCGACATGCACATTCATCATCTGGCTGCGCTGCATCGTTTTCATGGTATCTACTGCCCGCTTGCATTCTTTGATCTTAGGTACATCAATGGTTCCATTCACCAAATTTCTCGCCTGGCTTTCATAACCTGCCTTGCGTATCATGATCTGCTGGAGTTTTCCCTGTTCATCCATGAGTTTTGCATTTGCAACTCCATATGCAATCTTCGCCTGGCCTTCCATTTTTTCTTTTATATCTAATATGCTTTGCATCCGATATGCAAATTTTGCCATATCCTATCAACCTCTAATCATTAAAAAGTGCACGCAGCAGATCGATCTCCTGTTCAAACTGGAATTTTTCGTCGGTCTTCTGCATCAGGAAATCATTTACAGCATCGATTTTCTGGATGGCATAATCGATATTCCTGTTAGAACCGCTCTTATAGGCTCCAATATTGATCAGATCTTCCGCCTCATTGTATGTGGCAAGTACATTTTTTACCCTGCCTGCCAGTTCTTTATGTTCCGGCGTTGCAATGGAACTCATAACCCTGGAAATACTCTGTAAAATATCAATGGCCGGATAGTGGTTTTTATGTCCCAGTTTTCTGGACAGCATGATATGACCATCCAAAATGCTTCGGGCTGTATCTGTGATCGGTTCATTAAAATCATCACCATCTACCAGCACCGTATATAATCCGGTGATTGATCCTTTATCTGAAGTTCCTGCACGCTCTAACAGTTTTGGCATCTCCGAATATACACTCGGCGGATATCCTCTGGTTACAGGCGGTTCTCCGGATGCAAGTCCGATCTCGCGCTGTGCCATGGAAAAACGTGTCAGGGAATCCATCATCAGAAGCACATCTTTTCCCTGATCCCTGAAATACTCTGCAATGGATGTCGCCGTCATTGCTGCCTTCTTACGGATCAATGCCGGCTTGTCAGAAGTCGCCACAACGACAATGGAACGTTTCATACCCTCTTCTCCAAGATCCCGTTCCACAAATTCGCGCACCTCACGGCCACGCTCACCGATCAGGGCAATGACATTGATATCTGCCTTTGTATTTCTTGCAAACATACCAAGCAGTGTACTTTTTCCGACACCGGAACCTGCAAAAATTCCGATACGCTGTCCTTTTCCGACTGTGATCAATCCGTCGACCGCTTTCACGCCGAGAGGAAGCACCTCACTGATGATCTTTCTTGACATCGGATCCGGAGGCTGTGCATCGACCGGATATTCATACGGTGTTTCTAATTTGTCAATGTCCGTTGGACGTCCAATTCCGTCTAAGGTATGCCCTAAGAGTTCATTTCCTACAGGAACAGATAAAGGATGCCCCGTATTTTCAACGATACATCCTACTCCTATCCCCTCTACGCTCTCATAAGGCATCAAAAGCAGTCTTTTATCCCTGAAACCCACAACCTCAGCCATTACCACGGTGTCAGCATTTTCATCAATGATAATTCTGCACAAGTCATTCAGTTTTGCGTCCGGACCTACGGATTCAATGGTCAATCCAACAATTTTAACAACTTTTCCAAGCCGTTTAAAATATGTATTCTCCGCCAGTCGTAAATACTTGTTATACCTGCTGTCCACTTTCAACCATCCTTATAAGCATAGTGATTTTATATCTTTTATGAGATTTTCGAGCTGCACACCAAGGCTGCAGTCGAATACTCCCGAGTCTGTCTCGATCACGCAGGAATTTCCATCCATGGAGGAATCTGCAACAATCTCGATCTCGATTCCGGCTCCCACTCGTTCCAGAATTTCTTCTTTATGATTCTCAAGAAACATCACATTGCTGTTAGCAACCTTAATGCGGAATTTTTTATCTCCCTCGATATTTAAAATTGCATCATCAATGAGATACATCAGAATGTGTTTTTTATTATCAAACTGAATATGGAATACTTTGTTAAAAACCTCAAGGATCACATCTACCAGATCCTTTTCCATATTTTGTTGTTTCTCCCTGAATTCATTCTGAAGCGTTTCCTGTTTGCTCTGATATTCGTTCTGTAACTCTTCACGCTGCGTTGCCAGTTCACTCTCCAGGCTCTGTCTTCCCTCCTGATATCCGGTATTTTTTGCATTCTCCCGGATATCTTCAGCTTCCTGATCTGCCTGATTTAAAATTGCTTGTGCCTGCGCCTGTGCTTCCGCCAGAATTTTTTCAGCTTCTTTTTTTGCTTCAGCGACATGGTCGATCTCCTCCACATAATCTGTGTCAGGACCGACAATTCCTGCTGAGAAGCCATTCTCATCCGTTGTTTTTTGTTCCCTGCGCTTAAGCTCTGCCATCTTCTCTAAACGTTTTTCTACAATATCATTTGAGTTAATGACGCGTGTTTTATCCGGCTCGTTGTGCACGAAATATTGTTTGTAAAGATTAGGCAATAATCTCGTCACCTCCGCCTCTTGAAATTACGATCTCACCTGCATCTTCAAGTTTTCGGATCACACTGACAATCTTCTGCTGTGCCTCCTCAACATCCTTCATACGCACAGGTCCCATAAATTCCATATCCTCTTTGATCATGGCTGCAAGACGTTTTGACAGGTTGTTAAAGATCGCATTCTGAACATCTTCGTTTGCACCTTTCAATGCCACGCCAAGATCTGAGTTTTCAACATCACGAAGAACACGCTGGATAGCTCTGTCATCGAGAAGAAGGATATCCTCAAATACGAACATCTTCTTACGGATCTCATCTGCAAGCTCAGGTTCTTCAATTTCAAGAGATTCCATAATATGCTTCTCTGTAGAACGGTCTACCGTATTTAAGATATTCACGATCGCATCGACACCTCCGACAATCGTGTAATCCTGGTTGACCAGAGAAGAAAGTCTTCTTTCTAACACTCGCTCCACCTCTTTGATCACATCCGGTGATGTACGATCCATCATTGCGATCCTCTTTGCAACATCCGCCTGTTTCTCCGGTGGAAGTGCTCCTAAAACCATCGCCGCCTGCGCTGCTGTCAGATATGATAAAATCATTGCGATCGTCTGTGGATGCTCATCCTGGATAAAGTTCAAAAGCTGACTCGGATCTGTCTTCCGCACGAACTCGAACGGGCGGACCTGTAAGGAAGCAGTCAGCTTGGAGATAACCTCCTGTGCTTTTTCCTGTCCAAGAGCCTTGTCAAGAAGCTCTTTTGCATAACCGATACCACCCTCTGCGATATACTGCTGTGCCAGACACACCTGATAAAACTCATTTAAAATATCTTCTTTTACCTGTGGAGACACGCTTCTTGTATTTGCGATCTCCAGCGTAAGTTCCTCAATCTCTTCTTCTTTCAGATGTTTAAAAATATCTGCGGAACGTTCAGGTCCTAATGTAATCAGCAGGATTGCGGCTTTCTGAACGCCATTGTAATCTGCAGTTGCCATATTCTACTCCCACTCCTCATTCAGCCAGTTTCTAAGTAAGGAAGCTGCCGCTTCCGGATTTTCTTCTACGAATTTTTCTATCAGGACTCTTGTCTCTGATTTTTCATTGAATCCGATATCCTGCAATGTATCTGCAGATTCTTTCGTGGATTCAAGCAGAGACTCCACGGAAAGTTCCGGCTCCGGCTCGACTGCTTTCTCTTTTCTTGTGCTGCGGAATACTACATAACCTAATAGTGCAAAAATCAATACTGCAAGGATGATCTGCAGATAATCCGATATAGTCCGTGTACTTCCTTTGCTATACTGGAACATCGGCTGATCATATGCAATGATCGTGATATTGCTCACCGGTACGCCTGTTGCATTGGAGATCAGCGTATAAAGATCCTGGTCTACTTCCGCCTTTACCGGTTCACTGTTTGCAGCAACATACTCATCAAAGGTCATGTCACCGAGCGTTCCGGAAGCACGCAGTGTATCCTCATCATAGATCACATAGTTCGTTGCGACTGCAGATATGGATGAGCCGTCATAATTAACAGTTCCTACTGCCGGTGTTGTTGTTGTGATCTTCTCGTTATTCTGGTAGTTCGTGTTCGTCTCAGACACACTGGAACTTGTGTAATCATTATCTTCCATCACATAAGTCGTATCGTCATCATTGGAATCTGTTCCCGGTGTTGCCGCTGCTCCACCGACTGCATTCGATTGATATTCACTCTTTGATCCCACCATACCGTTGGTCTGTCCATCCGGCGCATAATACTCATGTGTGGATTCTGTGGTCTGGTCAAAATTCATCGCAAGATTCAGACCGACTTCTACATTGTCAAACAGTGATGATCCTACAAGGACATCTTTTACCTGACCTTTTACCTGATTTTCGGCTTTGGTCTTTAAAGACAACTGGTTGTTGGCATTTCCTGTCACAGACGTATCATCCTGACCAGAGAAAAGAACATTTGAACTATTATCGAGGATGAGCACATTGGATGTGTCATCATTTCCAACATTTGTTGCAAGATATTTTGCAAGTCCGGCTGCCTGTTCATCATCCATCGTTCCGTTGAGCGTCAGGATCGCTGTCACATATGCCTGTTCGCCTTTGGAGAGGATCGTTCCATCTTCATCCGGCAGATCCAGTGTCACTGCCGCTGCATCTACATTCGATAATGTCTCAAGCTTCTCAGCATAATACTCTTCGAGATATAATTTATATTTTTTTGTTTTATCCGCCTCGGTGGAGCTGAAACCGCCATCAAACACATCGCTTAACTTTGTGCCGCTGGTTGGAATGTCATTTGTTCCAAGAACGATGGAAGCATTTGCGTAATCCTTTTCATTTACCTGAAAGGCAAGTCCATCAGCGGAGAGTTCATAGGAAATATTCTCAGAGTCAAGTATGTTCTTGACCTGCCCGGATTCTGCTGTTGTTTCGCAGGTAACTAATGTTACCATTTTAGGCTTGGAAACGACTGCCGCAAGAATTGCAAGAGCCACAAGCACAACTGCCACAATGCTGATCAGCAGTGTCTTTTGTTTTGTATTGAATTTTTTCCACCATTCTAGGATTCTGTCTAAAACCTTTTGTACCTGTTCCGGCATTTTCATCTACCCTCGTTCACTAAATTTGCATATTCATGATTTCTTTGTATGCATCGATCATTTTATCTCTCACTGCCACCGTATACTGGATCGCAGTAAGTGCTTTGTACTGTGCCGTTGTCAGATCATGTGTGTTCTCTGACTGTCCCAATGCAAAACGGATCACCTCCGACTGTGCGTTGTTCTGCAGGTCGTTTGTCTCCGAAACCATATTCATCGCAGATGAAAGGACAGAACTGAACGAATCATCATCTGTCGTGACCAGCCTGTTCTGCTGTGCGATCTGATTCAGATAATCTGAACTGATATTTGTCAATGAACTGATATCCATATGTCATACCACCTTACTTATCTTTTATCTTTACTTATTTTCCAATGGAGAGTCCGCTCTGTGCAATTGATTTTGCAGCCTCGAATGCTGTTGTGTTTGCCTCATACGCACGGGATGCATCAATAAGGTTCGTCATCTCTGTGACCGTATTCACATTCGGATAAGAAACATAACCATTCTCATCCGCATCCGGATTGGACGGATCATACTCCATGATAAAATCAGTCTCTGTGTCCTCTTTGACAGAAGATACTTTCACACCATTTCCGACAAACTTAGATCTGGCATTCTGATAATACCTTGAGAAAGAAGTCACTTCCTTCTCTGCAAAAGTAACTATTTTTCTTCGGTATGGAGTTCCATCTTCTGTTCTTGTCGTATTTACATTTGCAATATTCTCTGCAATGGTATCCATACGGAAACGCTCCGCAGTCATTCCCGAAGCACTGATATCAAACGCCTGAAATAAAGCCATTTTTATCCTCCTGTAATCCTGCTCTTATTTTACTTTAAAACTGCCTGCATTCTCGTAAAATCAGAGGTAATGCTGTTCGTAAGTGCCTGATAACGGATCGTCTCCGATGCCAGTTCCACATTCTCGGTATCCGGATCCACGTTGTTTTGGTCCAGACGGTAAGAATAATTTGATGAGTCTGTATAGGTAGATACATTCAGACCGGAAAGATCCGCATTTAAGGAACGGATTTTCTTGTCCAGCGTTGTGTATTTGGAGTGGCCTAATTCTCTCTGAAGTACAGACTCAAAATCCACTTCCTGTCTCTTATATCCCGGCGTATCTGTGTTCGCAAGATTATTCATAATTGCAGTCTCACGAAGCCAGCTTGCATCCGCCGCTTTATCCAACACATTGATATAGTCAAATGCGTTCGTAGTAATCATGACACATTCCCCTTCCAATTTACATAATTCAACAGTAACCTAGTTTTATTATAAAGAATAAATCAAAAAACACAAGTCTTTTTTTACCATTTTTGACATATCTTGTAGATTTTTGACTGTCAGGCACAATATGGTGCTTTGTTTTTTCAATCTGTGTTCCCATCTTCCCTGACAATTCCTGCTTAATGCGAAAAAAAGGACTCTATAGCAAGCTATAAAATCCCTTTTTTGCGTAAATTCCTTTATTTTATGTTATTTTCTTTCTTGATCTGTTCCAGTTCATCAAAGACAACGTCATTCAGAACTTTGATATAGGTTCCCTTCATGCCGGAAGATCTTGATTCGATCACTCCTGCGCTCTCAAACTTGCGAAGTGCATTGACGATCACAGATCTTGTGATCCCTACACGGTCTGCGATCTTACTTGCAACAAGAATTCCCTCTTTGCCATCCATCTCCTCAAAAATGTGGGTGATGGCTTCCAGTTCTGAAAAAGAAAGCGTGCTGATCGCAGATTTTACGATCTGGACCTTTCTTGTCTCCTCAGCGTTCTCTTCATTTACCGAACGCATCATCTCAAGTCCTACCACGGTTGTCCCATATTCGCTCAAAATAATATCATCAATATCATAAGGATCATTCTCCCGGTACACAAACAGTGTTCCGAGCCGCTCTCCTGCAATGTCGATCGGTGTTATGATCGCAGTATATTTCTTAATGTCATTCACAAATCCCAACGTCTCAAGATTGACATTCTCTTTTGTGGACAGGATTCCAAGTAAACGTTCATTCAGCAATGGATCGATAAATCCGCCAACCTCATCCACGATCAGCTCCCGGATCTCTTCCACACCATCCGTCAGACCGGTTCCTAACACTTTTCCCTTTTTACTGATCACAAGAATGTTAGAGTTTAAAATATCCTTAAGCACATCACAGATATCATTAAATACCACTTTTGACGAATTGTTGTTATGCAGCAATTTATTGATTTTTCTTGTTTTATCTAACAATTGAACGCTCATTTGACAGCCTCCCATAAGTTTTTGCTGGTTTTTTATGACATTTTGTATTTTAGCACATTTATTCAGAAAATTCAATATATTCAAATTATTCCTGATTTTTTTCTTTCTTCTCTGTCACATAACCGCACTGCTCGTCTGCGCAGACGATTTTGCTGCCTTTCATAACCATGTAGCCGCCGCATTTCGGGCATTTCTCTTCTACCGGACGTGACCAGCTCATAAAGTCGCATTCCGGGTTATTCTCACAGCCGTAATACTTTCTGCCCTTCTTGGTCTTTTTCAGCACAATCTCTTTGCCGCATTTCGGACATTTGACGCCGATTTTTTCCAGATAAGGTTTTGTGTTGCGGCATTCCGGGAATCCAGGGCAGGCAAGGAACTTACCATGCGGTCCATATTTCACAACCATATTTCTGCCACAGACATCGCAGACCACGTCGGTCACTTCATCCTCAATTTTGACCTTCTCAAGATCTTTTTCCGCAGCCTCGACTGCTTTTTCAAGATCCGGATAAAAGTTCTCTATAACCGTTTTCCAGTTAACAGTTCCCTCGCCGACACTGTCGAGCAGGCTCTCCATGTTTGCCGTGAAATGTTCATCCACGATAGATGGGAAAGATTCCTTCATGATCTGATTTACCACTTCGCCGAGTTCTGTCACGTAAATGTTCTTATTTTCCTTTACAATATAGCGTCTTGCAAGAATCGTTGTAATGGTCGGGGAATAGGTACTCGGACGTCCGATTCCAAGTTCCTCTAATGTCTTGACCAGAGACGCCTCTGTATAGTGTGCCGGCGGCTGGGTAAAATGCTGTTTTTCATCAAGCTTTTCCAAAGAAAGCTTCGTACTCTCATCGATCGACTTCAGCAGTACATTATTTTCTGCCTTTTCGTCATCCTCACTGGTGTACACAGACATAAATCCGTCAAATGCGATCTTGGATGCCGATACTGTAAACCGGTAATTTCCGGCACCGATCTTCACGTTGGTCGTCTCATATACCGCAGATGCCATACGGCTTGCTGCAAAACGTTTCCAGATCAGCTGATACAGGCGAAACTGATCTCTGGAAAGGGAATCTTTGACCATTGCCGGTGTACGATTGATATCGGATGGACGGATGGCCTCATGTGCATCCTGGATCTTTGCGCCGGACTTTTTGGCAGTTGTCTGTGTTGCAAGATAATTTTCACCGTAATTTTTTCCGATGTACTCATGTGCCTGTGCATCTGCTTCCTCGGAAATGCGGACAGAGTCTGTACGCAGGTAAGTGATAAGACCGACCGTTCCCTGCCCCTTCACATCCACACCTTCATAGAGCTGCTGGGCGATTCTCATCGTCTTTGAGATTGGGAAGTTCAGCGCTTTGGATGCCTCCTGCTGCAGAGTACTGGTCGTAAATGGAAGCGGTGCTTTTTTCACACGCTCGCCCTTTTTTACCTCGATCACTTTAAATGTCTCTTTGGAGATTTCTGCCATCACGCGGTCCATCTCCTCCCTCGAAGAGATATTCATCTTGCTCTCGCTGTCTCCGTAGAACTTTGCAAGTAAAGGCTTTTTCTCACCTGCGATCTTTAATTCTGCGTCAAGTGTCCAGTATTCTTCCGGAATAAAAGCGTTGATCTCCTCCTCGCGGTCACAGATGATGCGAAGTGCAACGGACTGCACTCGTCCGGCACTTAAGCCACGTTTTACTTTTGCCCAGAGCAGCGGACTGATCTTATAACCAACCATACGGTCTAAGATACGTCTCGCCTGCTGCGCATTCACAAGGTTCATGTCAATGTCTCTCGGCTGTTTCAAAGACGCTTTCACCGCACTCTGCGTAATCTCATTGAAACTGATTCGGTTGACATCTTTGCCTTCCAGTTTTAATGCCTTGCTAAGATGCCAGGAAATCGCTTCACCCTCACGGTCCGGGTCAGTTGCGAGATACACTTTATCTGCTTTCTTCACTTCTTTGCGAAGATTCGCAAGGATATCTCCTTTTCCTCGGATAGTAATGTACTTCGGTTCAAAATCATGTTCCACATCAACCCCAAGCTGACTCTTTGGGAGATCGCGCACATGTCCGTTTGATGCTGCAACCTCATAATTTTTTCCCAGAAATTTTTTAATTGTCTTCACCTTTGCCGGTGATTCCACGATAACCAGGTACTTAGCCATTCAACTGTCTCCTTACTTTCAGATTTTGCGTATATAATAATTTTTAAAAGATTCCGTGATAAAGTCCTTCTG
>OGRG01001940.1_pt1 | contig 12937 bp, 10 predicted proteins | sample 1553501 | NCBI WGS metagenome assembly OGRG01 (sample SAMEA2580018, study PRJEB22360) | human gut metagenome | biome: human gut; feature: human-associated habitat; material: faeces | place: Denmark | collected 2008/2010 | reverse complement strand
CGTTCAGCAGCCACGGCCTCGGCAGGGGATTTCTCACGCTGCCACGGCAGATGATGCATGGCGGCCAGTTGTTCAGCCGAACCGTCCGCAGCAGTCGGCTGCTTCGGAAGAACCGCTGCCCCGTCTGCAAAAGCGTCCGGTTGTATCGCATGCAATGCCGGAGCAGGAGGACAGGGACTTAGAAGAATCGTGGCCGGATGTGGATACATTGGAAGAAATTCCAGACGAGCCACCGCAGGAAGAACGCCGTCGGCTTCCAAAGGGCAGAAAAACGCTGGCAATTATCATTGCCGTGTATGCATTGATTCTGGTTGCTGGGTTTGCAGCTCGTTTCATTATCAATGCAGTGCAGAAGAACAAGCCAGAGGATGCAAGTTCGTCTGTCAGCAGTTCCAGTCAGGTGGATGACAGCAGCACACCAGATGTAACCGCTGCGGAAACAACGGAAAAAGCTGCCGCAGGAGATGCAGAAATTGTTTCGATTACGCCGGATGAAACCTATTTGGCAGTATTGGAAGATGGCACGGCAACCATTAAGGTTTCCCTGTCCGCCCACGGTGCAGCCAATGGCAGTTCCTTGCAATGGACATCCAGTGATGAAAAAATCGCAACGGTGGACGAAAACGGAGCAGTCAAGGGCGTTGCCGCAGGAACTTGTACGATTTCTGTTTCTGCGAAAAATGACCCGAGCGTTTCCGCAGATGTGGACGTTGCCGTCCGGCATCTGGAGGAAAAAGACGGATGTACTTATGTAGACGGGATTTTGATTGTCAACAAGACTTACTCGCTGCCGGAATCTTACGATCCGCAGGGGTTGACATCGGAAACGCAAACGGCATTGGATGAGATGATTGCGGATGCGTATGCAGCCGGATTAAATCTCTATGATGCTTCGGATTATCGTTCCTATTCGGATCAGATTTCTGTTTATCAGGAATACTGTGCACGGGATGGCTGGGAGCAAGCCGATACCTATTCCGCTCGACCGGGACATTCCGAACATCAAACGGGAATGGTCATTGACTTTAACGACATCAACAGCGATTTTGATGATACCGCAGAAGCCCAGTGGCTGGCAGAAAACTGTGCAAACTATGGGTTTATTGTCCGGTTTCCAGAGGGCAAAGAACCGATTACCGGATATAAATATGAATCGTGGCATGTGCGGTATGTTGGCGTGGAAACCGCAAAGGAAATTATGAGCCGTGGCATCTGTCTGGAAGAATACCTTGGCGTGGATTCTGAGTATAAAAACACATGGCCGGAAGACCCGTGTAATCCGGAATCTGGGGTATCAGAACAGTAATTTTTCACAGTCGACGATTTTTCATTTTGAAACAGCCCGAAAAAACAAACAGCAGGTGATACACCAAATTGGTGCATCCCTGCTGTTTTCTTTTTTGCAGATTGCATAAAAAAGTCGAAAAAAATTGCCGCTGGAAATGCACCAGCGGCGAAAAACATATGTAGAACAAAAGAAAGGAGACAACAAAACGAGTGATAATAATTCAACATTATTCTCACTGTTCTTATTATAGCGTACTTTTCGGAAATCGTCAAGCATTTTTCGGAAAAAATGCCTGAAATTCGGATTTTTGGGCAATGTGACCAAATTATATGAAATTTTGTAGGAAATTTTTACAGTAAAATGCATTTTTTCAAAGTGGGTCTGTATAGATTCCTGAAATCTGGAAATACTATGGCTGCACAGTAAAACTGTGACAAGAAAAGAGGTGTGGGAAACATGTGGGATAAATTGGCATTGATTTTGCTCGTGATTGGCGGTGTCAACTGGGGTCTGGTTGGCATTTTTGAATTTGACTTGGTTGCTTGGCTGTTCGGCGGTGCAACCAGTGCTTTGAGCCGAATTGTTTATATTTTGGTTGCCATTTCTGCTGTTTGGTGTATCTCGTTCCTGTTTCGGCGGGAGGCACTGGCAACCGATGCCGCTTAACAGCAGAAATTTGTAAAGCCCCTAAAATCCCCCACAGAATCAAGGGAAGCATCGTTGCGGTGTTTCCCTTGTTCTGTTTTTCGGGAGATTTGCATATACTGCACCAAAAGCATGAGAAATTTGCAATGCGAAAAAGGAGATGGAATGATGCAGCAAACACCGAAAACCGCTGCCGAATATCAGGCTGAAATGATGCAGCTTTACCGCCGTGCCCATCCGGAAACAGAAGTGCCGCCTACTCCGGCAGCAGAACCGCCTGCACCGGAAATTCATGCTGTTCCAGAAATATCCATGCCGCCGGTTGCTCCAGAAGTACCGCCAGAGCCAGCTCCAGAGCCAATTCCAGAACCGCAGTCCGTGCCAGAGTTGCCAGAACCACAATCAGAGCCACTTCCTGAGTCGATGGCAGAACAGCAACTGCCGGAAGAACCGCAGCCACTGCCGGAATCGGAAGAACCATTGATTACCGGAACAGGGGAGGTATTGGATTTTCCGCAGCTGGAAACGGAAGAAGTACCGCCACCGCAGACGCTGCCATTAGAATCAATTCCACCGCTGACTTCAAAGACATCCTATGGATTTTTAAAGGTCATCACCCGAACTGCCAGCGAAGCCATGCCGATGCCAAATGTCACTGTGACGGTTTCGGCTATTGTAGACGGGGAATCTCGGCTGTTTTATACAACAACCACCAACGAGAGCGGAGAAACCGAACGGATTCCGTTGCCTGCTCCAGTGCAGAAGTCGGAGCAGCAGCCAAATGAAATTCCCTTGTTCCAGAGTTACGATGTCAGCATTCACTATCCGGGCTATTTTCGGATGGAGAGCCGCAGTGTTCCGATTTTTGTCGGAATCACGTCGCTGCAAAAGTTTGCAATGATTCCACTACCGCAATTCTCCGATGCCACAACACAGACCATTATCTATGAAAATACAGAGCCGAAACGATAAACAGACAGCTGGAAATGTGCCGGATACTATTATAATAGGATAGAAAGGAGATTTCTGTTTTTATGCCGAAAGGAGAACCGTATATTCCGGAAACCATTACTGTACATCTGGGCAGACCGGATGCAGATGCAATGAATGTAGAAGTGCCATTTGCAGATTACATCAAAAATGTTGCTTCCAGTGAAATTTATCCGACTTGGCCAGAGGCAGCCCTGCGGGCAAATATCTATGCCATTATTACCTTTGCCCTGAACCGCATTTATACAGAATGGTATCGTTCCCGTGGATATCCGTTTGATATTACAGATTCCACGCAGTATGACCAGAAGTATACCTACGGAAGAGAAGTCTTTGAAAACATCAACCGCCTAGTGGACGAACAGCTGAACACCTATATTCGCCGACAGGGAACAATCGAACCATTGTTTGCAGCGTTCTGCAACGGAACGACGGTCACTTGTGAGGGGCTGTCGCAGTGGGGAACGGTTGGACTGGCAGAGCAGGGGTATTCTCCCTATGATATTCTGACGTATTATTATGGGGATTCCATCGACTTGGTACAGAATGTTCCGGTGCAAACATCTATGCAGTCCTATCCCGGTTTTCCGTTGGCATTGGGATACAGTGGGGAAGATGTTCGCCTATTGCAAATCCAGTTGAACCGCATTAGCCGCAATTATCCGGCAATTCCGAAAATCGGCGAAATTACGGGTAGTTTTGGCTATCTGACACAGGAAGCCGTGCTGAAATTTCAGGAGATTTTCAACCTTTCTCCAACCGGAACGGTGGATGAAGCAACGTGGTATCGAATCGATTATATCTATACCAGTGTGAAACGATTGGCAGAGTTGGACTCTGAAGGCATTGCACAGGGAGAGTTCCCCTTGCAATATGAAGAAGAACTGCATATTGGTATGCAGGGGCAAAATATCCGGGCATTGCAGTATTATCTTGCCATGGTTGGGGCGTATTATGCAAATGTAGAGCCAGTCCCGATTACCGGATATTTCGGGGAACAAACGGAAACTTCTGTCAAGTCGTTTCAGCGGACGTATGGACTGCCGGAAACTGGCGTTGTAGACCGGGCAACGTGGTATGATTTATACCGTGCCTATATGGGCATTCTGGATTCTATGCCGCCTCTGGCGGAGGAAACAGAAGAAATTGTCCCGTTTCCGGGAATTGTTTTGCAGGAGGGTGTAACAAGTCCGTATGTGCGAATTTTGCAGGAGTATCTGAACTATGTTGGGCAGACCTATCCGGAAATTGGTTCGGTGCGAGTGACTGGTTATTTCGGGCCAATGACACGTTCGGCAATTACAACCTTTCAGCGGTTGTTTGGCTTGGTCGAAACCGGAACGGCAAACGTGGCAACTTGGAACGACTTGACGAGTGTTTATTCTGATTTAAAATATGGCTATCAGAAGCAGCCCTATCAGAATCCGGGCTATATCATCACCTAACCGGACGGTCTGACGGGAAAAGAGAAAGGACGGTTTTCCATGAAACGAGAACGCATGGTGATTCTGCTGTTTGCCGTGCTGCTGGCAGCGATTCCGGTTGTACCGGCTCTGTTGCTGTCCCAGCATACACCAAAATCTGAATCCGAATCCGCTGCAGAGCAGTCCAAAGCGGCAGACGATTTGCCGGACTTTTCCGTGCTGGATGTTTCCACAGGGGAGGTGCTGGCAGTTTCGGCAAGGGATTATGTGATTGGGGCAGTTTGTGCGGAGATGCCAGCAACATTTGAGCCGGAAGCACTCAAGGCACAGGCAGTTGCTGCCCATACCTATGCGGTGCGGCAACAGCTGCTGGAGCAGGAAAATCCAACACCAGAGCTGTGCGGAGCAGATTTTTCCAATGACCCATCAGAATATCAGGCGTTCTTCACGGAAAATCAGGCGAAACAATACTACGGGGCACAATTTGACACCTATTATGAAACGATTGTAGAGGCTGTAGACGATGTGCTGCCGTATCTGCTGACCTATGAGGAAGAGCCGATTATTGCAGCGTTCTGTTCGATGTCTGCCGGACAGACGGAATCGGCGGAAACAGTTTGGGGACAGGCTGTTCCGTATTTAGTGCCGGTAGATAGTGCAGCCGATGAAAGTGCACCGCATTTTTTGGAAGAAGTTTCATTTTCCAAGGATGATTTACAAAAAGCGATGAAAACGATTGCACCAAAGGCAAAATTTTCGGCAGACCAGCCGGAAAGCTGGCTGACGGTGGAGGAGGTTTCTGACTCCGGAACGGTAAAAACAGCGAAAGTCGGGGGCATTCCCGTGAGCGGACAGGATGTTCGGGCAGCATTGTCCCTGCGGTCGGCAGCGTTTGCCGTGGAAGCTGAAACCGATTCCATTGTGATTACTACAAAGGGCTATGGGCATGGGGTTGGAATGAGCCAATACGGGGCGAATGCTATGGCAAAGAATGGGGCAACGTGGAGAGAAATTTTAGCATATTACTATCCGGAAACGACGTTAACAGATTGCACTTAAAAATGGATTGTCTGGATTTCACCACCAAAAACAAGAATTTTTTCACCATTTCCCTTACAAAATCCCCCCAATCACACCAGAAAAGCAAACAAATCCACTGCTTTCACTGAAAAGATCTGATTTCGTGCGAAAGTATCTTGACAAATGTCGAAAAGATGTTCGGGCAGCATTGTCCCTGCGGTCGGCAGCATTTACCGTGGAAGCTGAAACCGATTCCATTACGATTACCACAAAGGGGTATGGGCATGGGGTCGGAATGAGCCAATACGGGGCGAATGCTATGGCAAAGAATGGGGCAACGTGGAAAGAAATTCTGGCGTATTACTATCCGGAAACAACTTTGACGAACTGTATTTAAAAATGGATTGCCACAAAAAACAAGAATTTTTTCACCCTTTCTCTCGCAAAATCCCCCCAATCACACCAAAAAAACAAACAAATCCACCGCTTTCACTGAAAAAATCCGATTTCGTGCGAAAGCATCTTGACAAATGTCGAAAAGTAGAGTAAAATAGATGTAATCTAATCAAATCACAATCACGGCCGGCAGTGTGCTTGTCTGGTGTTCAAAAGCTGTTTGAGTGTGTTCCATTTTCATGGAATGCCCTTGGCAGTTTTTGTGTATCTGGATGCAATCGAAAAAAACCGGTGCAAAAAAATGGAGGGAATTCAAATGGAAATGTGTGAAAAGTTCGGAAAACAGGGTCTGACATTTGATGATGTCCTGCTGATTCCAGCAGAGTCCGACGTAACGCCGAATATGATTGACCTGAAAACAACGCTGGCAGGCAATGTCAAGCTGAACACCCCGATTATGACTGCTGCGATGGATACCGTCACTGAAGCAGCAATGGCAATTGCAATTGCAAGAGAAGGCGGTATCGGTATCATTCACAAGAATATGTCCATTGAACAGCAGGCAGATGAAGTGGATAAGGTAAAGCGTTCTGAAAATGGCGTTATTGTCAATCCGTTCTCTCTGACCGAAGACCATCTGGTTGCAGATGCAGATAAGCTGATGGGCAAGTATAAGATTTCCGGCGTTCCGATTGTAGACCGCACTGGAAAGCTGGTCGGCATCATCACCAACCGGGATATGCGGTTTTTGACCGATTACAGTGCACCGATTTCCGAAGTAATGACCAAGGAAAACCTGATTACTGCTCCGGTTGGCACAAGCATGGAAAAAGCACAGGAGATCCTCCGCCAGCACAAGATTGAAAAGCTGCCGCTGATTGATGAAAACGGCTATCTCAAGGGTTTGATTACCATCAAGGATATCGAAAAGGCAGTACAGTTCCCGAACTCTGCAAGAGATGAAAAGGGTCGTCTGCTCTGCGGTGCAGCCATCGGTATTACCGCAAATGTTCTGGAACGGGCACACGCATTGGTCGATGCACAGGTAGACGTTTTGGTTCTGGACTCTGCACACGGTCACAGCAAGAATATTATGGAATGTCTGAAGAAAGTTAAGGCAGCATTCCCGAATACACCAGTCATTGCCGGAAATATTGCAACCGCAGAGGCTGCTGAAGCATTGATTCAGGCTGGTGCAGATGCTGTTAAGGTTGGTATTGGACCTGGTTCTATCTGTACCACTCGAATTGTTGCTGGTATCGGTGTTCCGCAGGTTACTGCTGTTTATGACGTTGCTTGTGTTGCAAAGAAGTATGGTATTCCGGTTATCGCTGACGGCGGTATTAAGTACTCCGGCGATATTGTAAAGGCATTGGCAGCTGGTGCAAATGTTGTTATGTTGGGTTCTCTGCTGGCAGGCTGCGAAGAAGCACCGGGCGAAACAGAAATCTATCAGGGCAGAAGCTTCAAGGTTTACCGTGGTATGGGCAGCTTGGCAGCAATGGCAAACGGCTCTAAGGATCGGTATTTCCAGGAAGGTGCAAAGAAGCTGGTTCCGGAAGGCGTTGAAGGTCGTGTTCCTTACAAGGGGAGCGTGGCAGACAGCATTTTCCAGCTGGTCGGCGGTATTCGTTCTGGTATGGGTTATTGTGGCTGCCAGACCATTCCGCTGCTGCATGAAAAGGCAAAGTTTGTACAGATTACGGGTGCAGGTCTGAAGGAAAGCCATCCGCATGACATTCAGATTACCAAGGAAGCACCAAACTATTCTGCACACGTTTAATGAGAAAAACGCTGTAAATTTACAGAGTAAAACGAGAAAAAGCATCGCTTCGGCGGTGCTTTTTTGTTTGTAGAGGTGTGTTGCAAAGAACGAGCCGCAGGCAAACCAAAAGTTTTTCGGTGCAGCAGTTTTTCAAAAATGCTGCCAAGGTGTGGGCGAGTAGCCCACATTTGCGGAGCAAATTATTTTTGCAGTCTATTTTTCCTGCTGCAATTGCATTTTTTGAAACTGTCCCATTCAAACAAGATTGAATCATGAGAATCAAGAATGTAAATTCAGACAAGGCAACGGGGCAATTGCAGCACGCTGGCAGGCAAAAGCAGGGGTGGAACCCCCTTTTGCCGGACGCTGAAAATTGTTTTTCCTAGGAGCAAGGATTTTCTGTAAGGTAATATTTCGTTGCAACTGTTCCACCGGAACAGTTGCAAGGTATTTGTTTACTACTAAGGTTTCACAAGGCGGAGCGGTCTTGTTCGCCCCGCCTCGAAAAGCTGTCGCTTTTCTCACCACCCGCTCCGTGTGCCAAAAGCATGGCACAGGGATTTCGCTGCCTGCGGGCAGCGATCAGGGCTACTCGCCCTGAACCTCGCCAACATTTTTGAAAAATTGTTGGATCAAAAAACTTTTATTTGCCTGCGGCTCGTTTCTTACAGCCTATCTCTTAAAATAAATCCCATTTTCCACAAGTTTTGAAAAGTCGGTGGAAAACATATTATCAGGAAAGGAAGCAGAACCATGGAAAAAGAACATCTGACGGTTACCATCCACACACCGTTTATCAAACTGGATGCCCTCCTGAAATTCGCTGGTCTGTGCGATACGGGCGGATTCGCCAAAGAATTGGTGCAGCAGGGCGTTGTATCAGTCAATGGCAGCGTTTGCACCATGCGGGGCAAGAAAATCTATCCCAACGATGTCATCACTGTTGATCACTTCGAAGTACAGGTGACTGGAGATTCATGCGACTGACCAGCGTTGCAGCCGATGGCTTCAAGAACCTGAAAGCCGTACAGTTTTCGCCCAGTCCGCATTATAACCTCATTATCGGGGAAAATGCACAGGGAAAGACCAATCTGCTGGAAGCCATCTGGATGATGACCGGCTGCCGCAGCTTTCGGGGCACACGGGAACGGGATTACCTCTGTACAGACGGCACACCGCTGCATGTTGCCATTGCATTCGATGACGGCAGACGAGAACAGGTGCTCACCTGTGACCGTACCTCGCTCAAAGACCGCACATTTACCTGCAACGGCATCCCCATTGAAAAGATGGGGGACTTGTTCCACGCCTTTCACTGCATCGCCTTTACACCGGAAGACTTGGCACTCGTCACGGGAACGCCGGATGTCCGGCGGCAGTTCCTCGATCTGTCGCTTTCTCAGCTGCAACCGCACTGTTTGGAGCTGGTGCGGCGGTATCAACTCATTCTATCGCATCGGAATGCCGTCCTACGGCAGCCTGTAGCGATTTTAGAGCGGGCAGCAGCCTTGGATGTCTGGGACGTACAACTCGCCGCTGTGGGGGCGGAAATCGCCGCTCAGCGTGCATGCTATGTGCAGCAGCTGCAAAAAACAGGAGAACCGCTCTATCAGGAGATTGCTGCTCAGAAAGAACGGCTGCAAATTGCTTACCATGCCAACATCTACGGAGTTGCTCCAGATTTGCCGGAACACGCTGACGCAGCCATGCAGGAGCAGTATCAAAAGCGACTGCTGGCAGCGAGAGAAACCGATTTGCAGCTGGGCTTTACCAGCGTTGGCGTTCACAGGGACGAGCTGACCTTCCAGCTGAACGGACAGCCTGCCCGTACGTTTGGCTCTCAGGGGCAGAAAAAGAGCTTAGCACTGGCTCTCCGCCTCTCTCAGGCGGCATTGTATGCAAAACGCTATCAGGCATCGCCCATTCTGCTGCTGGATGATGTCATGGGCGAACTGGATGCCGGACGGCAACAGGTAGTCTGCACCATCATTCAGGATATGCAAGTCTTTCTCACCACTTGCCATGCAGAATCCTTGATTGCAGCAGTGGACGGGGAACGGCTCTACCTGAAAAACGGACAGATGCAGACCCCATAAAAACAGCGAAAAACAGCCGAATGACCGGCATATTTTTTCATTCTCATGCTACACTTTTAATAAATATAACCGTAAAGCAGGAACACGCCATTCTGACAAAACCAGTCGGCGTGGCTCGCCGAACTTTTCCACAAACTGTTGAAAAGCCTGTGGAAAAGTCCGTCAGACGGGGCGGTCATCCTGCAAAAAACGGCAGAATTTCGGGACATCCGGCATTCTGCAACAGGAGGAAACATTCATGACAGAAGAACGAAAAGAACAGGATCTTCAGTATGATGCCAACCAAATTCAGGTATTGGAGGGACTGGAGGCAGTCCGGAAGCGTCCGGGTATGTACATCGGTTCAACGGGTGCGAAGGGGTTGCATCATCTGGTCTACGAAATCGTAGACAATGCCATTGACGAAGCCCTTGCTGGATACTGTACAGAAATCGTGGTAGAACTGCTGCCGGACGATGTGGTACGGGTTGCCGACAACGGCAGAGGGATTCCAGTTGGAATTCACCCGAAAGAGGGCATCTCTGCGGCAACCGTTGTTTATACGATTCTCCACGCTGGCGGTAAGTTCGGCGGCGGCGGTTACAAAGTTTCCGGCGGTCTGCACGGCGTTGGTGCATCCGTTGTCAATGCCCTTTCAGAATGGCTGGAATTGACCGTTCGGAATGGGGAACATATCTACTTCCAACGATTTGAACGGGGCAATTACAGCAAGCCGCTCGAACAAATCGGAGATACTACCGAAACTGGTACAGAAGTTCGCTTTAAGGCAGACGGCGAAATTTTTGAACATACCGTCTATGACTATGAAGTGCTGCTGAAGCGGCTGCGGGAACAGGCATTTTTGAACGCTGGCATTCGCATTGTCTTTCGGGATTTGCGGAATGCAGACGCTCCACGGGAAGAAATCCTGCATTATGAGGGCGGCATTCGGCAGTTCGTGGAACACATCCACAAGACCCGTGGTTTGACTTCGCTGTCCGGTGATGTGATTTATATCAGCGGAATGGAAGGCGATGCAATGGCAGAAATCGCCTTGCAGTACAATGACAGCTACAATGAACTGGTGCTGTCATTCGCCAACAATATTCACACAGTGGATGGCGGTACGCACGAAGTTGGTTTTAAGAATGCCCTGACGAAAGTCATGAACGAATATGGCAAGAAGTTCAATCTCCTGAAAGACAACACCCGCTTGCTGGGCGATGATGTGCGGGAAGGATTGACTGCCATTATCTCCGTTAAGCTGACGGAATGCGAATTTGAGGGACAAACCAAGGGCAGACTAGGCAACCCAGCCGTGAAACCGTTTATTGAAAAGCTGGTAACAGAAAAGCTCATGAATTTCCTCGAAGAAAACCCAGCAGTTGCAAGAGCCATCTTTGACAAGAGTATCTCGGCACAGAAAGCGAGAGAAGCTGCCAAAAAGGCACGGGATTTGACCCGTAGAAAGTCAGCAATGAACAATGTTTCTCTGCCGGGCAAGCTGGCTGACTGCTCGGAACGGGGCGTAGATGGCACGGAAATTTACATTGTCGAAGGGGATTCCGCAGGTGGTTCTGCAAAAGAGGGTAGAGATCGCCGCTATCAGGCAATCCTGCCGCTTTGGGGCAAGATGCTGAACGTGGAAAAGGCTCGGATTGACAAGGTCTATGGCAACGAAAAATTGATGCCAATTGTCACCGCTCTGGGCACGTCCATCGGCGAAGATTTCGACCTCTCCAAGCTGCGGTATGGAAAAGTCATCATCATGGCGGATGCCGACGTGGACGGCTCCCATATCCGAACCCTGCTCCTGACGTTCTTCTTCCGCTTTATGCGTCCGCTGATTACCAACGGCAATATCTACATCGCCCAGCCGCCGCTGTTTAAGGTTTCCAAGGGCAAAAAGTTCCGTTATGCCTTCGATGAAGCGGAACGGGATGCATACATTGCAGAATTTGCCCAGGGTGACAGCAATACCAAAATCAACGTCCAGCGTTACAAAGGCTTAGGGGAGATGAGTTCGGAGCAGCTGTGGGAGACCACCATGAATCCGGAGACTCGGAGCATGCTGCAAGTATCGCTGGAGGATGCGGAACTGGCAGATGAGATTTTCACGATTCTGATGGGTGACCAGGTAACGCCCCGGAAGCAGTTCATCGAAACGAATGCACGCTATGTGCAGAATCTGGATATTTAAGCGAACAGGAGGGGAGGACACATGGCACAGAAAGCGTTTTCGATTTCGCAGACACCGCCGTACACAATCCCAGCGGAGCTTTATGACGAAGCATACCGTCTGTACCAGCGGAAGTATCTGCTATGGAAGAATTGGCTCTTAGAGGGCATTCTGACGCTTCTGACAGTCGATTTCATTGTAACCGCTGTGAAAGACCCAAGCAATGGGCTGACATACTTTCTGATGGTGCTGTGCGTGGTACTGCTGGCACTGCTCATTTTTCATCCGCTGCGGATTCGCAGACGGGTGATGGATGCGGTGAAAGAGATGGGAGAATTGCCCTATGTGGCAGCTCTCTCGGAACAGGAAATTGTGATTCAGACTTTGACAGAGGGCGAGCAGGGCGAAGAAATTCCGCCGACGGTGTTGGAATATGACGAAAAGATGCAGATTTGGGAGGCAGAACCGTTCTTCTTAATCTGTGAGGGAAAGGAACGGTTCTATGTTTTGCCGAAGAAAGCGTTGTACGATGAGCAGATTTTTGCAATGCGGCGGTTTTTGCGGCAGAAGCTGGGAAAGCGATTCCATTCGAATTTTTGACCAAAACAGAACTGTTTCACGTGAAACAAAAAAATTTCGAGCCGCAGGCAACTGCGGTCGAGCTGGCTCAGCTCGGCGAAGGGTGATTCCCCACAGTGTGGGGAAATGTCCCGAAGGGACAAAGGGGCGGGGCATCCTCTAAACAGGAGGGCAAGCTGCCCTCCCTAACAGAGGTGTTGATTAGACAGTATTGCAATCTAAAAGAAGTAAGTAAATGCTGTTCGCCGTTCAAGGAGCAAAAAAACTTCCTGAAAACAATAATCTAAGAAAGATTCATAATCAATTCGGACAACGCAACCACTGGCGAACAGTACAAAGGCAAAGAGCGAAGCGATTTTGCCGAACCGTACGCAATTTGTTTTCCAAGAGCATTGTTTCACATGAAACAATAGAATGCCTGCCAAACGTACAGGGAATTTGCAGGATGAAAAATAGGTTGGGTCATCTGTGCGGAGCACAGAAACAAAAAGTTTTTTGATCCAGCAATTTTTCAAAAATGCTGGCGAGGTTCAGGGCGAGTAGCCCTGATCGCTGCCCGCAGGCAGCGAAATCCCT
>OGRG01001919.1_pt1 | contig 13095 bp, 13 predicted proteins | sample 1553501 | NCBI WGS metagenome assembly OGRG01 (sample SAMEA2580018, study PRJEB22360) | human gut metagenome | biome: human gut; feature: human-associated habitat; material: faeces | place: Denmark | collected 2008/2010 | reverse complement strand
CGGAATTTTCGTCGGCTGTCTGGCACTTGCAATTGCAGAAATGCTGGACTCCATTCCGATTCTGACGCGTCGGATCGGTTTTCGGCACGGACTCGGGCTGATGGTGATTTCCATTGCGATGGGAAAAGCGGTTGGAAGCCTGTTGTATTTCTGGCATCCTATTTTTCGGTAAAAACTCCGTTACAAACGGTGAATCGTGCAGCAGATTCGGAAAGGAACAGCTTATGGAAAAGTATCAGGCAGACCAGTCTTTTCAGAAACAGTATGAAAAATATGTCAAACAGGTGACGCCGACACACAATCTTGCATTGCAGATGCTGCATGCATTTGTGACGGGCGGTGCAATCTGCACGGTAGGACAGATTATTTTGAATGTTGCGAAGTCAAACGGATTGGACGATGCGGCAGCAGGAAGCGTGTGTGCGATTCTGCTTGTTCTGGCGAGCGCGCTTCTGACCGGCTTTAACATTTATCCGGCTCTGGTAAAGTGGGGCGGGGCGGGGGCGCTGGTTCCGATTACCGGTTTTGCCAATTCCGTAGCTTCCTCTGCGATCGAATATAAGGCAGAAGGACAGGTATTCGGCATCGGATGCAAAATATTTACGATCGCAGGACCCGTAATTCTTTATGGAATCCTGAGTTCATGGATTCTCGGTGTGATTTATTATCTTTTTACAATGATCCCGTAACTATTCAGCATCCATATCCTGAGAGGTGTTTTTGCATAAGAATCATACAATTATACAAGGAGGTTTCCTATGAACAGACAAATGACCTGCGGTACATCCAGCATTTCATTTCAAAATCCTGTCTTTGTTCAGAGCTGTGCTTCTGTTGTCAGCCGGAAAGAAGGGGAAGGGCCATTGGGCGCATACTTTGATACCATATGTGAAGATCCCATGTTTGGAACAGATACCTGGGAAGCTGCAGAAAGCACTCTGCAAAAACAGGCCGCTCTGCTGGCAATCAAAAAAAACGGCCTCACCTGTTCCGATATACAGCTTCTTTTTGCAGGCGACCTGCTGGCTCAGACATCAGCCTCTTCTTTCGGAACCGCTGATCTGAAAATTCCTTTTTACGGTCTTTTCGGAGCATGCTCCACTATGGGAGAATCTCTTTCCCTTGGTTCAATGTGTATCGACGGCGGGTACGGAAAATATATCCTCTGTGCAACTTCCAGCCACTTTGCCAGCGCAGAAAAAGAATTTCGTTTTCCCCTGGGATATGGAAATCAAAGGCCCTTATCTGCTACCTGGACAGTCACCGGTGCCGGAGCCTGTATACTTGGATATGAACCGCCACCACGCCCGGACAACAAAACACTAAACACACTCCGTAACCGCAATATCTGTGCAGTTATAACAGGAATCACCACCGGAAGACTGATTGACTTTGGGTTCAGGGATTCCCTCAATACGGGAGCTTGCATGGCTCTTGCTGCCTGCGACACCATAGCCCGAAATCTTCAGGATTTTCACCGAAAACCATCCGATTATGATGCCATCTTCACCGGTGACCTGGGCATGGTAGGACAGACAATCCTGTTCGACCTTCTCACAGAAAAAGGATTTGATATCTCATCTGTCCATCAGGACTGCGGTATGCTGATCTATGATCCTCAGACTCAGGATACACATTCCGGCGGCAGTGGATGTGGATGTGCCGCCTCTGTTCTGGCAGGCTATATTCTTCCGGGTATTATACAGAAAAAATGGAAAAGGATTCTCTTTGTTCCCACAGGTGCCCTTCTGTCAAAGGTAAGCTTCAACGAGGGGGATCCAATTCCCGGTATCGCACACGCTGTTGTAATAGAACAGTACAGGGTTCCGGATATGATGTAGATACAGAAATTTTTTCAGGAGGAAAAATACATGGACTATTTTAATGCATTCTGGACAGGCGGACTGATCTGTGCCCTGGTGCAGATTCTTCTGGACAGGACAAAGCTTATGCCCGGACGGATCATGGTACTTCTGGTATGTACAGGCTCTGTTTTAAGCGCTGTCGGAATCTATCAGCCATTTGCAGAATTTGCCGGAGCAGGCGCTTCTGTTCCCCTGCTTGGTTTTGGCAATATCCTGTGGAAAGGAATGAAAGAATCCATTGACAAAAACGGACTGATCGGACTCTTTATGGGAGGCTTTACCGCCTGCGCGGTGGGAGTCTCCGCAGCTTTGATCTTCTCTTATCTTGCAAGCCTGATCTTCAAGCCCAAAATGAAAGGATAACATACCATGAGTGATACTCTCTATTTACAGTTAGATCAGAATATCCAGATAAACCATCCACACATTTATCTTCAGGACATTGCAAAACTTTCCTGCAGCAACAGTAAAATCCTGAATCGGCTCCGGGTGATGCCGGTTATAAATCTTGACCCGAATAAACCAGGACGTTATGTAATGTCTGTCATGGATCTGATCTCCGAAATCAAAAAAAAAGAACCGGACCTTGAAATCAATAATATTGGAGAAGCCGACTTTATCATCACTTTTAAAAACAAACCCGGTTCCGGGCTTGTCTGGCAGTGGTGCAAGATTATTTTCGTCGGTCTTGCCGCCTTTTTCGGTGCAGGTTTCTCTATCATGACATTTAATAACGATGTAGATGTCGGTGGTCTCTTCTCGCAGATCTATACCCAGGTCACAGGACAGACTTCCGGTCATTTTACTGTTCTTGAAATCACTTATTCCATAGGAATCGGACTTGGGGTACTTTTCTTCTTCAATCATTTCGGTCATATGAAAATAACAGATGATCCAACACCTATGCAGATACAGATGCGTCTGTACGAGGAAAATGTTAATAAAACTCTTATCAAAGACATTGACCGTACTTCCGAAAAGTGATATACTTCGATAGCCGAGTGTTCGAAACCTTCCACTCGTAAAACAAATACTAAAGGAGATAATCAAATATGAAAAACAAAGGTACTCAGTTTCTGGCAGAAGCAGCAGTGATCGGAGCCATTTATGTGGTTCTGACTCTTTTATTCGCACCACTCAGCTATGGCGAAATTCAGATTCGCTTTTCGGAAGCACTGACCATCCTGCCATTCTTTACACCGGCTGCGATTCCGGGGTTATTTGTGGGATGTATCATTGCCAATCTCTTTGGCGGTGCCATTCCTGTAGACATTATTTTCGGAAGCATCGCAACACTGATCGGAGCAGTATTTACTTACAGACTCCGCAGCTGCAACCGTTTTCTTGCGCCGATCCCGCCGATTGTTTCCAATGCAGTCATCGTGCCATTCGTACTTCACTTCGGATACGGAGTAAATCTTCCGATTCCGCTTATGATGCTTACCGTAGGTATCGGAGAAGTAGTTTCCTGTGGTGTAGTAGGACTGATTCTTCAGACAGCCCTTCTGAAATACAAAAATGTGATCTTCAGATCACAGAGAACTGTATAACTTACGATATATAACAATAAAGATATTATAGCAAAAAGAGTGTGCAATATTATAGTAATCCGCACACTCTTTTTGTTACTGTTCACTCCGTTCACAGTAACCTCTTTTTTATTTACCTCTTCAGAGAATACTCCACCTTCTACAAGCGGTGAGTTAATTACTCCCATCTGCTTATACCTGCTTTTTAAGTTCCTTCAGAATCCGCTTTTCCATCCTTGACACTTGGACCTGGGAAATTCCCATCTCTGCCGCAATCTCTGTCTGCGTCATATCCTTAAAATATCTCATACCGATCAGCTGACGTTCTCTTGCATCCAGTTTTTTCAGGATTTCATCCAGAAAAATCCTGTTCAGTGCTGCATCCTGTCCATTTTCTTTTTCCTGGAGCCTGTCCATAAGCGAAATATCATTTCCATCTCCCTGATAGATAATTTTGTGCAAAGATTCCACTTCAGCTCCTGATTCCATCGACATCACCACTTCATCTACTGAAAGTTCTGTCGCTTTCGCAACTTCCTCCAGTATCGGTTCACGTCCCAGTTCTTTTTCCAGTGCTTCTCTCGCAGAATAAATTCTGGCACAGTTCTCTTTCAGGTTTCTGCTCACCTTAAGCATCCCGTCATCCCTCAGATAGCGTCTGATTTCACCTATGATCATGGGAACAGCATAAGTTGAAAACTTCACATCGTACGAAATATCAAAACGATCTATGGCTTTCAGCAGCCCAATGCTTCCTATCTGCACGATATCTTCCATTTCCACACTGCGCCCGGCAAATCTTTTCGCCATGCTGTACACAAGTCCTGCGTTTTCTTTAAATACAGTATCTCTTGCTTCTTTATCCCCCTGTTGTGACTTCATGATCAGAGCAAGAGTATGGTCCATTCCTACCTCCCGATCGTCTTTTTCATATGGACAACTGTTCCATATCCCACCTGTGATTCTACTGTCACCTCATCCATAAACGCTTCCATAAATGTAAATCCCATCCCGGAACGATCCTTCTCCGGCTTTGTTGTAAAAAGAGGCTCCATAGCTTTTGCAACGTCTCTGATCCCCACTCCCTTATCGATCACATCAACCCATAATTTCTGCCCTTCCCTTCTGCAGAAAATCTCTATTTTCTGCACCTGGCCTTCATAAGCATGAATAATACAGTTTGTCACAGCCTCTGACACAGCAGTTTTCAGATCTGCCACTTCCTCCAGAGTAGGATTCAGCTGTGTGCAGAAAGCTGCCGCCGCAACTCTTGCCAGCCCCTCATTCTCAGGTCTGCTGTCAAAAATAATTTTCATTTCATTGGTATTTTCCATAATAGTTTTCTTCCCCCTCTCTTTAGACTTCCCCACAGATTTCGACAAATTTATATACCCCTGACAGATGCAGCAACTTTTCAATATAGGAATTTACTCCTGTAGCCTGTATACAGTCACCGCGCATCCCCATCATCCGGTATCTCCCCATGATCAGCCCTATCCCTGAACTGTCCATAAACGCTGTTCCTGAAAAATCAAATGTGATCGTTCGTATATATTTTTTCCGTATAATATCATCTGAATCTCTGCGTATCTCGTCTGTCACCATATGATCTACCTCTTTCGGTAAATGAATGATCAGGGAATTTCCCTGTATTTCAAATCTGTTCTCCATCATATCCCTCCTCACTTTTTGTCAGGCGAATGTTCGCAATCCACTTTGCAGTGTAGCTCTACATCAAATAACTGTTTATTGCTTTTCGCAGCCTCCTACTTGATTCGGTAAAAAAAGAGACACATGACTTCCATGCATCTCTTTTGTATCTTTACATCTTCTTATAATACTTCATGTCTTCTGCCACATCAAAATGAAAACCCGGTATCAGTATCCGGAATCGTCATAATCACCGGTGTCGTAACTTCCATCATCTGCCGAATCACCATCAGAATTATCGTAAGAACCATCATCATATTCCCCACTGTCATAGGAACCATCGTCATAACTTCCATCTTCCGCTGAATCTGAAGAAGCATCTCCCTCTGCGCTGTCAGCACTGCCGGTTCCGTCTGTGACTTTCGCATCTGTAGTTCCTTCGATCCCGGTCGTACCTGTAGTGTTACAGATCGTATTGTAAATTCCTTTCAGATCCGCAGGCAGCAAATCCGCATAAACATTCTGTATCTTCAATGCCGCTTCATCTGTATTCTGTTGCTGCAATGCTGAGTACGCCTCGATCAGAGCCTCATAACTGCTGCTTTTTTTCTTCTCTTCCTCTATCTGTTTGGAGGCCGCCTCAACTGTGTCTCCAGATTCCTGAGCCTGACTCTGTGCCTTGGTCAGCTCAGCTCCCTGACTGGACACTGCATCACTGTATTTCATAATCTGCTGATTCGCTTCCCTGTAGATTCCCTGACGTATGGCAGGAACAGCCAGAAGATAAAACGCCAGCAATCCTGCACAAAATCCGGCAACCAGTGTAAAAAACAGCGGAATCCTTCCTTTTTCTTTATACTGAGGAATCTGGATTGCCATATCATTCTCACTGCTGTCCACAGCTTTCCTGTTTCTTTTATTCTGACGTTCCAGACGTGTGGATACTCCTGTCTGTTCGTCAATCTCTCTCAAAAAACGAAGGGTTGTTGTATTTGTTTTATCAATCCGCGCGGCTTTCCTTAACGTCTTTCTTGCCTTGTTATATTCCCCCTCTTTCATCTGCACAAGTGCCAGAAGATGGTAACCTTTGATCAGTTTTGGATTCTGTATGAGAATCTTCTTCAGCCTGATCGCAGCCATATCCTCATGACCTTCCCTGCACAGATTTAAGGCATCATTATACTTTCTGATCGTTTCATTGATCGCCTCAAGCTTATTGGAGTTCGCCTGCAGCTTGTTAATATATTCTGATGCCAGATTTCTGGATGGCTGAAGATTCTTACTGATCACCCATTCACTGAGTGCGGCAACCACCTCCCCTGTCTCAAAATATACCAGTCCAAGAAGATTTCTCGCCTGAATGTTATGCTTATTATAAATAAGACTCTGCTTCAGACAGTCAATCGCCCCTGAAAGATCGCGGACACTGGCTTTCTCAAGCCCCCGGTTGTAATACTGTCTGGAAAGGTAATCTACCTTTTTCTGGATCAGCACATTACATCCACATTTCGGGCAGTAATCCAGATCTTTGTCCACCAGAAATGCGCCACAATTCATACAATTCATGTGTATCTCCTTATTTTACCCGTCTGCCACTCTTGGCTTCGCGGAGAACTTCCTGAAGAATATCCAGGATATCCGTCAGTTCTCTCTCATAAATCGCACCCTCCGCATCTGCCACATCCAGACAAGGTTCAAATTTCTTCAGTTCCTCTTCATAATCTATCATTTCTTATTTCTCCTGATCACATCTTTAATCTCACCGACAAGATACAGGGAACCCACGCAGAAGAGCATTCCGTCATCCCCCTTTACTTCCAGTGCTCTACCAAAGGCTTTCTCAACATCCTCCACTACTTCCACAGAAGAAGCACCTGCTTCTGTAAAAAGCTTTGCAAATCTCTCAGCAGGAACCTGGCGATATCCGCCAACAGAGGTTACTACCACTTGACGGAACGTGATCCTGCTACAGATCGTATGTATCATATCTGTATAATCTTTGTCATCTACTGCTGAAAAAAGCAAAGTCAGCGGACATTCTTTCTGAAAATGTTCTGCTGTCTCTACAAATTTCTCTACCCCGTCCTCATTGTGAGCACCGTCCACGATCACACCCGGAAGCACTGTTTCCATTCTTCCCTGCCAGCGTGTTCCGGCAATTCCCACATGGATCTGATCCATAGATACAGAAATCACATTCTGCAGAACCTCAATCGTCTTTAATGCAAGTGCACTGTTCATCACCTGATACTTTGCAATAAACGGAATGGAGAAAACCATATCCTTATAATACTCATTCCGAAATGCAAAATCAATTCCCGCCGAAGTATTTCTGAGCACTTCTGTATCTGATCTCTTCACTTCATAAGCAGGGCTTCCCAGTTCTTCTGCTCTGGCACGGATCACTTCTGCTGCATCCGGGTCGTTTCCGTCATAGATTACCGGTACCCCCGGCACAATGATCCCGGCCTTTTCTCCTGCGATTTTGGCAACTGTATCTCCCAGATACTGCATATGATCCAGACTGATCGATGTGATCACACAGGCAACAGGATTCTCCACAGCAGTAGTCGCATCCATTCTTCCGCCCAGTCCTGTTTCCAGAGTCACATAATCAACACCTGCCTCTGCAAAGATCACCATTCCCATCAGAAAAAGCATCTCAAAATAAGTCGGATGATAGCTGCCTTCTGCAACCAGTTCATCCGCAAGTACCTTTACTTTCTCAAAGGCCTTCAGGAAAGTATCATTATCAATATTCACCTCATTGATCTGGAAGCGTTCATTGATCTCCACCAGATGAGGAGAAGTAAATAATCCGCAGGAATATCCCGCCTCTCTCAGAACAGAGGTCAGAAACGCACATGTACTTCCCTTTCCATTAGTTCCTGCCACATGGATCACCTTAAACTTATCCTGAGGATTACCAAGTCTTCTCAGACATTCCTTTGTGTGATCCAGACTGTTCTTCTTTGTAAATTTCGGAGTTTCATCAATATAAGCAACTGCTTCTTCGTAATTCATAAAAAAATTCCACCACTTATCTATAATGTATTTAGTTACTCTAACATTATATAATAGTGGTGGAAGATGTCCAGTACCAATCGTAATATTTTATCCGACAAAATTATGGATTAATTTTCATTCGTACCGGCACTTTCTGTTAATTTCCATTTATTATTTGAATAAAGTGCATAGCAGGACCGGTCATAGCTCTTGCTCAGCGGTTTTCGCGTCGAACTGTTGCTTCGCTGGATCACCGCAAGCCTGTCGAAATCATTCAGCTCCGTACCTGTGATCATCAACGTAGTCGGATTGATATAGACCGTATCATACCATTCTCCGTTCAGCTTGATTTCACTGGACGGCGTAAATTCCGTTCCCTTAATGTAATATGTATGATCTGCCTCAGAGATACATTGAATGGAATCCAGAGTCACATCATAGATTCCCATACGCATTCTGGTACGCAGATAAGGACTTTCGCCGCTTTCCCCGTAGGAATATCTCTTTCCATAAAGGAGGTCATACTGCAGGGTTTCCAGATCCACCTGATAATTTCTGGTATTTCTTCTTGCCTGATGATAGCGGAAAACAGTTCCCTCATGGATTCCCACACGATCCATAACCTCTGCCGCCATCTGGTATGCTGCAAGATTTTCATTCTTTTTCTTAAGTCCGAAGTTATCCCACATCACATACTCTGTCTGGAACAGATACTTGTTCTTCAGGTCCTCCACAGTCAGTCCCATAGTCGGAAGGTGGTCACCGTACATAACAAGGACCACATCCTCAGGATAATCTGCAAGCTTGTCTGTCAGCTCTTTGACAAAATTATCCATCTCATGGATCTCATTTACGTAATATTCCCATTTATTGTTCTCTTCCTCAGTCGGTGCACCGGAAACTGTGATCTCAGGATCTTCCAGAATCTGCTCATCCGGATACGCACCATGTCCCTGTACAGAAATAGTATATACATAATCCGGTCCCTCAGTGGAGTCCAGACATTTCAGGATTTCATCTGTCAGAACCTCATCCTTTACCCAGCCATTTGGATTCTTCTCGTTCTCTCTTGCCATGTACTCTTCGGAAGTAAAAGTATCAAATCCGAGATTCGGGAAAATAGATCTTCTTCCATAGAAGTTTGCCTCATTATTATGAACTGCATGGGTGGTATAACCCAGATTCTTCAGTACATAAGGTGCACTCTCACATGTAGTCTCTCTAAGAATACTCTTATAAGGATATTCCCCAGGTCCAAAATAATGCATACTCATTCCTGTAATGGATTCAAACTCTGTATTGGCAGTACCTGCACCGACAGACGGAACCTTATAATATCCTGAAGAATATTCCTTCATCAGCTTACGGAAGGTCGGAATCGGGTCTTCTGAAATATTCAGGTAATTAACCAGCGTAGGATCAAAGAATGATTCTAACTGCAAAAACAGAATATTCGGCCGCTTTTCTTCCTGCGTTTCCGGAAGATTCTTTTCCGTCTTCTCAATTCTTTTGATTTCTTTCTCAGAATAATCTCTCGGACAGCTGATTCCCGTATTAAAAATCGTAGTTGCCAGACAGTAAGGATATCCATAATCCTCATATGCAAAAGCAATATTTCCAAAGTAATTGGAAAGTACCCTCTTCTCCAGTGCCAGTTGTGTACTTCCTGCAAAAAGAGCAACAGCCAGCAGGATCAGAGGAATATTGTAGCGATATTTAATCTTTTTCTGATACTTCGGTCCTTTAATAAGCAGCATCAGCAGTAAAATAACAAGAATCCCAAACAGGATGCAGACTGCCACAACGCCTGCAACAGGCAGATATTTGTTGGCAATCTTCATTGCATCTGTGATCAGATGCAGATCCGGTCCTGTAAACGGTGTAACACGGTTGAGCAGGAGAACACCGTTAATAATGGCCAGTATCAGCCAGAACAACGTAACCAGTACTCTCCAGAATACTCTCCTGTGAAACAGATAAACAATTAGTGACGAGGTAAAAATGAATGCCGCATTATATGCAAAAACCAGAGGTCTCTGTGTCATATAATTCCAGGCTTCTATAAACGAGTGACGGCAGATTGCCTCCATAACAAAATATCCCGCTGCGCTGGCAAGTACATGGAGTAAAAGGGAGATTTTGTTACAAATCTTATACAATTTCATCTAAACACTCCCTTATTTCTTAAGCTGCTCTAACTGTCCTTTAACCTTATCCATCATTTCTTTATATTTCGCAAGTTTGTCTTTCTCCGCATCCACCTTGGCAGCAGGTGCCTTGTTTACGAAGTTCGGATTATTCAGCATACCTTCACATCTTGCGATCTCTTTTGTGAGACGTTCTGTTTCTTTTGTAAGACGTTCAATCTCTTTATCTTTGTCGATCAGGTCTTCCAACGGCATATATACAACCGCATTGGAAACAACTACTGAAACTGCATCTTCACTGATTCCGTTCTTGTCTGTCTGTACCAGAATCTCTTTTGCAAATGCAAGATTTACAAAGGATTTCTTGCTGTTCTCATACATTGCTGCTGTTTCAGCATCCTTTGCCACAATATGCAGGCTTGTCTTGCGGTTATTCGGAACATTCATCTCTGTTCTGGTATTACGGATACCTCTTACAACCTCTTTGAAGCCCTCGATTGCTTTCTCAGCATCCGGGAAGTTTCTCTCTTCTCTGTATACAGGCCATTCGGAGATCATAATAGACTCTTCTTCAGGAAGAAGTGTGCAGTAGATTTCCTCTGTGATAAACGGCATATACGGATGAAGAAGCTTCAGGCCTTCTGTCAGCGCTGTTCTTAATGTCCAGAGTGCATCATTTGCTGCCTTCGGATCTTCCTCTGCCTTCCACAGACGAACCTTAGCCATCTCAATATACCAGTCGCAGAGTTCATCCCACAGGAAGTCATAAACCTTCTGTACTGCAATACCAAGTTCATATTTTTCCATGTTCTCTGTAGCTTCGCGGATCACTGTATTTAAGTGAGACAGAATCCATTTATCCTCTGCACAGAGATCATTTAAGTTCTCCGGCTCTGTCACTGTCTTGCCTTCCAGGTTCATCATGATGAAACGGGAAGCATTCCAGATCTTGTTTGCAAAGTTACGGCTTGCTTCTACCTTTTCCCAGTAGAAACGCATATCATTTCCAGGTGCATTACCTGTCATCAGAGTAAGACGAAGAGCATCTGCGCCGTACTTGTCGATTACTTCCAGCGGGTCAATACCATTTCCAAGGGATTTACTCATCTTGCGGCCCTGGGAATCTCTTACCAGACCATGGATCAGTACATGATGGAACGGTGTCTTGCCAGTCTGCTCAAGAGCAGAGAATACCATACGGATAACCCAGAAGAAGATAATGTCATATCCTGTAACAAGTACATCTGTCGGATAGAAATATTCCAGTTCCGGTGTTTTCTCCGGCCAGCCAAGTGTGGAGAATGGCCATAATGCAGAACTGAACCAGGTATCCAGTGTATCCTCATCCTGATGAAGATGTGTACATCCGCATTTCGGGCATTTCTCAGGCATTTCTCTTGCAACAACTACTTCACCGCACTCATCACAGTAATAAGCCGGAATTCTGTGTCCCCACCATAACTGTCTGGAAATACACCAGTCGCGGATATTCTCAAGCCAGTGAAGATACGTCTTGTCAAAACGGGACGGAACGAATTTCAGATCTCCGTCATCCAGAGCTTTGATCGCAGCCTTTGCCATCTCGTCCATCTTTACAAACCACTGTGGCTTGATCATAGGCTCTACCGTTGTACCGCAGCGGTCATGAGTTCCAACGCTGTGGTTGTGAGGAACTACTTTTACCAGAAGTCCAAGTTCTTCCAGATCTGCTACCATTGCCTTACGTGCTTCGTAACGGTCCATACCAGCGTATTTTCCACCAAGCTCGTTGATGGTCGCATCGTCATTCATAATGTTGATCTCTTCCAGATTGTGACGGCGTCCAACCTCAAAGTCGTTAGGGTCATGGGCAGGTGTGATCTTTACACATCCTGTTCCGAATTCTTTGTCTACATATTCATCGGCGATCACCGGAATCTCTCTGTCTGTGAGAGGAAGCTTCAGCATCTTGCCGATTAGATCCTTGTAGCGCTCATCTTCCGGATTTACGGCAACAGCAGTATCACCCAGCAGGGTTTCCGGACGTGTAGTTGCAATCTCTACGAAACGTCCCTCTTCCCCTACGATCGGGTAATTAATGTGCCAGAAAAATCCGTCCTGATCCTCATGCTCAACCTCTGCATCAGAGATGGAAGTCTGGCATACAGGACACCAGTTGATGATTCTGGAACCTTTGTAGATATAGCCTTTTTCATATAATTTGATAAATACTTCCTGTACTGCTTTGGAACATCCCTCATCCATTGTGAAACGTTCTCTCTCCCAGTCTGCGGAAGCACCCAGTTTCTTTAACTGATTGATGATCTTTCCGCCGTACTCCTCTTTCCATGCCCACGCATGTTTTAAGAATTCCTCACGGCCGATATCGTGTTTGTCGATACCTTCTTTTTTCAGCTTGTCGATAACCTTAACCTCTGTAGCGATAGCTGCATGGTCAGTTCCCGGCTGCCATAATGCTTCATAGCCCTGCATTCTCTTGAAACGGATCAGGATATCCTGCATGGTTTCATCCAGCGCATGTCCCATGTGAAGCTGGCCGGTTACGTTTGGCGGCGGCATAACAATGGTAAACGGTTTCTTGTCCGGATTTACTTTTGCATGGAAATATCCATTGTCCATCCATTTTGTGTAAAGACGCTCTTCGATTCCCTTAGGATCGTAAGTTTTTGCAAGTTCTTTGCTCATAATGTCCTCCTAATTATATATCTGAAACTAAAGTATCTACGGATTACTCCGTTATAAAGCAGTCACCCTGACAACCAAACAAATAAGCATACTGACTTCGCTTTCCGCATCCAGCCAGATAACTGTGTCATAAACTTATTCGATAAAAAACGCCCCTCACACGCATTATACGTGCAAAGGGCGACATAGATCGCGGTACCACCTTAGTTTGTC
>OGRG01001880.1_pt1 | contig 13344 bp, 10 predicted proteins | sample 1553501 | NCBI WGS metagenome assembly OGRG01 (sample SAMEA2580018, study PRJEB22360) | human gut metagenome | biome: human gut; feature: human-associated habitat; material: faeces | place: Denmark | collected 2008/2010 | reverse complement strand
TTCATTAAAAATCCCCTTTTTTATAAAATTTATAAAGTCTTTTATAAAATTTACAGGGTGATAAGATGGATAACGAAAAAAAAGAAAATGAGCTGAACGGCGCAGAAGCCGAAAACAAAGAAGCAAGCGGCAAAAAGCAGAAGCCCAAGTCCTTTATGCAGACTGTCCGTGAGATAGACGCAGAGGAAAGACGCAAAGAGCTTGAAGAGGAAGCACGTCAGAATGAGGAACGTGCAAAGCGTGAGGAGCAGCGCCGCAAGGCATACGAGGAAAAGCTCCGAAAGGAAAGGTTGGAGCTTATAAAGCTGAAACAGGGCATTATCTCCGAGGAGGATATCCCCGAGGAAAAAGTTCCCGAGAAGAAATATTCCCCATGGGAAAAGTTCTCGAACTTTATCTATCACAACAAGGCATATCTTATTGTGGGAGCGCTTTTTATCGGTCTGGCGGCGTTCCTTATACAGGACCTTATTACCCGTGAGCGCCCTGATATTTCCGCCATGTACATCGCTTCCGATTATGATATGAGCTATTATTCGGGTCAGCTCACTCCCCTGTGGAGCCAGTACGGCGAGGACGTTAACGGCAACGGCGAAAAGCTTGTCCGTCTGTACTATATCCCCGCAGGCTATGAGGATAACGACATGGCATCGGCTTATCTTGCCCAGAGCGACCGCACAAAGCTTATCGGCGAGTTCCAGTCGGGCAATATGGTCATGGTCATAGGCGACAAGGAGTCATATCAGGAGCTTGACATACTGGACGGCGTTTTTGCGGACTGCCGTGAGCTGTTCCCCGATGACCCTTATGCCGAGGAGATAGGCTACCGCCTTGCAGGCACCGATTTTATGGAGCTGCTTGGCTGCGATACTGTTGACGACACCGACCTGTATGTTTCTTTCAGAAAGCCTGTAAAGACCATGGGCATGAGCGAAGAGAAGATGCAGACTAATTTTGACTATGCCGTTGATTTCTGGCGCAATTTCCTTTCCGAGCACCGTGCAGATGGTCTGGAGCTTGAAGCTGTTCCCGACCCCGAGCCTCTGCCCGATGAATATGCCGAGTATGAAGAGGATACCGACATCTCCGACACAGCCGCAAACGTAACGGAATAACTTACAAAGCCGGGCAGGATATCGCTTCTGTTCGGCTTTTTTCGGCCATATGCGGTAAGATTAAACGTTTAATCAAGTTATCGTTGCGGCGGTAGAAAATATTTGTATATAATACCTATTGAAAAAAGTTCATCTGTATTTTATAATTTAGATAGGCATATTTTGCTTATTTTTCCTTGCGTGGATACGCATACGGGCTGCGCAGGCATCTGTGGGTATTCTTTCTGTGCAGCATTGTTTCTGAGCAGTTATGGCAGCTGTCGATATCTATAGCTGATATTCATTCAAGGCTGCTGAAAATTATTCAAAAGAAGGGGAAAAAATCATGACGCCAATAATCAATAAGGAAGATTTTGAGGAGAGACTCCGTCAGGAGCTTCAGAACGAAGCAAATGTCACTCCTATCGACGCTTCCGATAATCAGATCTACAAGGCACTTTCTGCAGTCGTTGTAGGACTGCTGAGAGAAAAGAGAAGAAAGTTCAGCAATCAGGTACATTCTGCAGGAAAGAAGGAAATATACTACCTTTCCATGGAGTTCCTTATGGGACGTGCACTTGGCAACAACCTCATCAATATGACAGCATATAAAGATGTAAAAGAAGCACTGGAAGAGATGAATATTGATCTGAACGTGATTGAAGACCAGGAGCCGGATGCGGCTCTTGGTAATGGAGGTCTTGGACGTCTTGCAGCATGTTTCCTTGATTCTCTCGCTACACTGAATTACCCGGCATATGGATGTGGAATCCGTTATCGTTACGGAATGTTCAAACAGAAAATCAAAGATGGATATCAGGTAGAGGTTCCGGACAACTGGCTGAAAGAAGGAAATCCGTTTGAGATTCGCCGTGAAGAGTACGCAAAAGAAGTACGTTTTGGCGGAAATATCCGTTTCGAGAAAGATCCTGTTACAGGAAAAGATAAATTTATCCAGGAAAACTATGAGTCTGTCATGGCAGTTCCGTATGATATGCCAATCGTTGGATATGGCAATCACGTAGTAAATACACTGCGTGTATGGGATGCAAAACCGATCACAGACTTTAAACTTGATGAATTTGACAGAGGAAATTATCACAAAGCAGTAGAGCAGGAAAACCTTGCAAAACTGATCGTTGATGTTCTCTATCCGAACGATAACCATTACTCAGGAAAAGAGCTTCGTCTGAAACAGCAGTATTTCTTTATTTCTGCAAGTCTTCAGGCTCTGATCGAGAAGTATAAGAAAAAACATGGTGATATCAGAAAACTGCATGAGAAGGTTGTTATCCAGATGAACGATACTCACCCGACAGTTGCAGTTCCAGAATTAATGCGTCTCCTCATCGACGTAGAAGGATTAAGCTGGGAGGATGCATGGGGAGTTACAAGTAAGACTTGTGCTTATACAAACCATACAATCATGGCAGAGGCACTTGAGAAATGGCCAATCGACCTGTTCTCTAAACTGCTTCCACGTATTTACCAGATTGTACAGGAGATCGATCGTCGTTTCCTGATTAAGGTTCGCGAAATGTATCCGGGAAATGAAGAGAAAGTCCGCAAAATGGCAATCCTTATGAACGGACAGGTTCGTATGGCTAACATGGCAATCGTTGCAGGATTCTCTGTAAATGGTGTTGCACAGCTTCATACAGAGATCCTTGAGAAACAGGAACTGAAAGATTTCTATCAGATGATGCCTGAGAAATTCAACAATAAGACAAACGGAATCACACAGAGACGTTTCCTCGCACATGGAAACCCACTTCTTGCGGATTGGATCACAGATAAGATCGGTGATGGATGGATCACAGATCTGTCTCAGATTGCAAAGCTGAAACCACTTGTTGAAGACGAAGACGCAAGACGTGAATTTATGGAAATTAAATACCAGAATAAAGTTCGCCTTGCGAAATATATCAAAGAGCATAACGGAATCGATGTAGATCCTCGCTCTATCTTTGACATTCAGGTAAAACGTCTGCATGAGTACAAACGTCAGCTGTTAAATATCCTGCATATCATGTATCTGTACAATCAGATCAAAGAGCATCCGGAGATGTCCTTCTACCCAAGAACATTTATCTTCGGAGCAAAGGCAGCAGCAGGATACCTTCGTGCGAAAGAGACAATCAAACTGATCAACTCCGTAGCAGATGTTGTAAATAACGACAGAAGCATCAACGGAAAGCTGAAAGTTGTATTTATCGAAGACTACAGAGTATCCAATGCAGAGATTCTTTTCGCAGCGGCAGATGTCAGCGAACAGATTTCAACAGCTTCCAAAGAGGCATCCGGTACAGGTAACATGAAGTTCATGTTGAACGGTGCACCGACACTCGGAACAATGGACGGAGCAAATGTAGAGATCGTTCATGAAGTCGGAGAAGAGAATGCATTTATCTTCGGTCTGAGTTCACAGGAAGTAATCAATTACGAGAACAATGGCGGTTACAACCCAACAGATGTTTACTTTAATGATTGGGAGATCAAACGTGTCGTAGATCAGCTGATGGATGGAACATATTCTAACGGTGATCACAACATGTATATCAACCTGTATAACTCACTGCTGAATACACAGTGTACAGACAAAGCAGATACTTACTTCATTCTGAAAGACTTCCGTTCTTATGCAGATGCACAGAAGAGAGTAGAAGAAGCTTATAGAGATCAGCAGAGATGGTCTAAGATGGCAATGATGAACACAGCATGCAGCGGTAAGTTCACATCTGACAGAACAATCGAGGAGTATGTGCGTGATATCTGGCATCTGGAGAAGGTTGAAGTTCCATCAGGACAGGACCTTTTCGAATAAGCAATTACACGGAGAATGAACCAGATAAGTTCTAAAATAGGACAGCCTTCCATACAATAGAGTATGGAGGGCTGTTTTTATGCGTGATACAATTAGAAATAAAATAAAGTCATTTTTTGCATTTCTTATCATACTGTTTTTACTTCCTTACATCATTTCTGTTTTTATAAACGGAAAAAATGCGGTGCAGGGAGCTGACAGCGATAATGCATCTGTGTATCTCGCAGAAATGCTCGCAGGAGAAACAGATGGTGGATGTGAAATAGAAGCATTGAAGGCACAGGTGGTTGTTCTACGTACAGAATTGTACAGAACAGAGAAAGAAAAGCAGACTCTTTTGGATAAATGTCTGACGCAGACTCAGATGAAGAAAAAGTGGGGGACAAAATACGAAGAGAATTTGAAAAAATGTCAACAGGCAGCACAGGAAACAAAAGGAATTGTACTGTGGTATCATGAGACCTTTGCATGGGCACCGTTTCATCAATCCAGTAATGGAAAGACCAGAGACGTGCAGGAGGTACTTGGGAATGCAGATTATCCGTACATCACAGCAAAAGAATGTCCGCTTGACAAGGCGGCAGAAGATGAAATTCAGGTACATTTGATAGAATATAAAGAGATACAAAAGAGATGTAGAGAATTCCTTGTGGCAGAGGAACAGAAAAAAGCGGAAAATGGTTATGGATATGAAGATTTTGAAATTCAGGAATGGGATTCTTCCGGTTATGTCCGAAAAATGAGGATTGGAGAGACGATATGTACAGGAGATCAGTTCCGTGATGCACTGAAACTTCCTTCGAGTTCATTTTCTTTTTATGAAAGTCCACACGGGTTGAAGATTGCAACTGTTGGAAAAGGGCACGGATTCGGAATGAGTCAGTGGACTGCACAGGAAATGGCAAAGGATGGGAAAAATTATGAAGAGATCCTGCAATATTTTTATGAAGGAACAGAACTACACCACATAGATGAATAAGATCGATCATTTCAGGCAATGCTATAGCCAGAGGTGATGATTATGAATAAAAATGAAAGACCGGCCTTTTTGAAAGGAAAGGGAGCTGCAGTTGGCGCAGTACTTTGTTTTGTTGCGGTAATTACAATGGTTGGGAGCTACACATACAATCATTACAAAAAAGATATGGAGCAGCAGATCAAAGATGCGCAAACAACAGCAGAACAGCTTACAGAAGATGATAGTACATTGGCGAATACAGATGATATTCTTCCTACAGACACAGATTCAGAAGAGGATAATGCAGAAAACCAGGAATCCCAAAAGGATGTTCAGCAAGAGAATGAAAACAGTATGGAGAATGGAAATACATCCACAGAGGAAATTCAAAGCACGGCATCTTCAAATACACAGAATGTGTGGTTTACTCAGGAAAGTACACTTGCCTGGCCGGCAAGCGGAGCAACACTTTTGAGTTTTAGTATGGATCATACAGTATATTTTCCAACATTGGAGCAGTATAAATATAATCCTGCACTGATTATTGGTGGAACGCAGGGAGAAGTAATCCACGCAGCGGCAGCAGGAGTTGTAGAGAGTATTGAACAGACTGCCCAGACAGGAACTACCGTGACACTTGATATGGGAAATGGGTATACTGCGGTTTATGGCCAACTGGATGAAGTGGCGGCAGCAGTTGGAGATTATATTGCAGCCGGAGAGGAAGTGGGAACACTGAATTCACCGACGAAATATTATAGTGTCGAAGGACCAAATTTATATTTTGAAATTATGAAAGACGGGGCGCCGGTTGACCCAATGAATTTTATGGAGTAAAGTTGTATTTGTTTGGATAAAATGAAGGAATCAAAAGTTTGATTACGGGTGCAGGATCAATACTATATTGTATGGGATAGTTACTGTTCACTCCCGTGTCAATCACTCCGCTGATTGACACGGAGGATGCGTGTTTTGACTTGAATGCATCTCGCCCCATCGCCAAAGGCGATTTAAAATGGCGAGATGCGTTGCTGGTCGCACATCGTGTGAACAGTAACATCGGATACAGGAAAAGTTTTCTTGATAATATACTATGATGTGAGTGTCAAAAGTAAATTTTGCCACTTACATCATAGTTTTGGTCTTGGATAAGAGATTCATGATATAATAAATAGCAAGCATCGAAAGAGTAATGCGGGAGATAGCAGAGGTGAGTTTTTGAATTATACATATATGCTAAAATGTAGTGACGGAACGTTATACACGGGCTGGACAAATGATCTGGAAAAACGTGTGGAGGCGCACAATTCCGGGAAAGGCGCAAAATATACGAAGGCACGGCGGCCTGTTGAATTGGCTTATTATGAGGAATTTGAGACAAAAGAACAGGCAATGAAGCGGGAATATGCAATTAAGCAGTTAGGGAGAAAAGAGAAACAGGAACTCATTGCCGGCAAAAAAGTTAAATTATCAGATGAAAGAAAAGAGAAAGAAGATTAAAAAAACTGCCCATCGGGAATGTAACATTTCCCGATGGGCAGGTTTATCACAGCAGAAGCAATCGCATCTGCTGATAAGGTTTGTTTAGCCGAAGTATCTCTTAAGCAGTCCTTCGAATGCTTTTCCGTGTCTTGCTTCATCGCGAGCCATCTCGTGTACTGTGTCGTGGATTGCATCCAGGTTAGCAGCTTTCGCTCTCTTTGCAAGATCGAATTTACCTTCTGTAGCACCGTGCTCAGCATCAACTCTCATCTCAAGGTTTTTCTTTGTGCTGTCTGTTACAACTTCACCAAGAAGTTCAGCGAATTTTGCAGCATGCTCTGCTTCTTCGTAAGCAGCTTTTTCCCAGTAAAGTCCGATTTCCGGATATCCTTCTCTGTGAGCAACTCTTGCCATTGCAAGGTACATTCCTACTTCAGAGCATTCTCCTGCGAAGTTTGCACGAAGATCTGCAAGAATATCTTCGCTGACACCCTGTGCAACACCTACAACGTGCTCAGCAGCCCATACTTTGTCTCCTTCCTGCTCTTTAAACTTGGAAGCTGGTGCGTGACAGACTGGACATTCAGCCGGTGCAGCATCTCCTTCGTGAACATAACCACATACTGTACATACAAATTTTTTCATAATGATAATCTCCTTTTTCTTATTAATTTTTTTTTATAACTTAAGACTTTCTAATGCAGTCACTGCATTCCCCATAAAACAAAGTGGAACTTGAAGTGATGATTCCATCAAAATTCTCCCCGGCCAGCCGGTTCACTTCTTCAATACTCTTCATATCCAGTTCCAGATCCAGTAACCGTCCACAGCTTGTACAGAGAAAATGATTGTGCGGAATAACATTCCCGTCAAATCGATCTCCGCCGTCAGGTGTTGGGATCTTGATCGCTTCGCCGATATCTGTCAGCAGATTCAAATTCCGGTAAACAGTACCAAGACTGATATTAGGAAAATCCTCTTTAACATGCAGATAAACAGTGTCGGCAGTGGGATGCTCTTTTGTTGAAGCGAGATAATGCTTGATAGCTTCTCGTTGTCGGCTATATTTAATTGCAGCCATAGATTCACCTCTTTCTAAAATTGAATCAATAACGATAACGATTACTGTAATTAGAATATAACTTATATTTTAAAAATTGTCAATAGAAAAAAATAAGTTTTTTTTATTTCTCCTGACAAAATATTACAAAATAATTAACAAAATGGACGTTGAGATTAATAAAAAAGGGGAATAATTACAAATGGTGGAGGGCGATAATTATGAAAAAACTATTAAAACAGTTGACATATCTATGGTTGATTGATAAAATTACGGCGTAACAAAAATTAACAATTATGTAACAATTAAAACTTCCCACAAAAGATAAGGCTGGAAATAAAGGAGGTTTTATATGAGTAACATGCGGATGAAGCATAAGCTTATCATGTCAATGATGGCAGGGATGATCATAATTCCGGGGAGTGTAGTCAGAACACAGGCGGCAGAAACTGATGACAGTGAGAAGAGTCTGGTTCCGGTTACAGGAATTGAAAACATTTTGGAAGCATCATATCAGACAGAAATAAAGAACAATATCAATCTGTATCTGGTGCCGACAGAAGAGGGAGAGTATTTGAATATAGCGTTTTCTAATACGGGGGATTATACCTATATTAGAAGCGAAGCAGATGAAAACAGTGAATGGGTTGGAAAATTATATTCTGATTCAGCGGCAGTTGTGTTGGAATATTTGGATGGATGGACAAAGATTCGGTCGGGAAATGCAGAGGGGTATGTTCCGACCGAAACATTGTTCACAGGAGAAGAAGCCCGTTCGAGGTCAGATGAGTATACAAATGAGAATGTTACAGTCACAGCAGATTGTCTGAATGTCAGAGAAGGACATGGGACAGATACTACCGTATTAACCCAGATTAATCAGGGAGAAGAATATCTTGTGACAGAAGATCCTGTAGAGGGCTGGTATCCGATACAGGTCGGTGAAGTTAATGGCTGGGTGTGCGGTGATTATGTTATAGAGGAAAGTTCTTATTCTTACGGGGAGACAAAAGAGGAAGAACAAAAACGAATGGAAGCAGAAGAAGCTGCGGTTGCGAAGGCGGAAGCAGAAGCTCAGGCTGCAGAAGCAGCGGCTCAGTCAGTTGCGTCAGGGCAGGAAGTTATTGATTATGCCTGTCAGTTTATTGGGAATCCATATGTGTGGGGCGGTACAAGTTTAACAGATGGAGCAGATTGTTCTGGATTTGTCCAGTCCGTGTATGCACATTTTGGTATAAGTCTTCCACGAACTTCTTATGAACAGCGAAGTGCAGGATATGAAGTGAGTTATGAAGACGCACAGCCGGGGGATCTTATCTTATATGAAGGACATGTTGGTCTATATATAGGAAATGATCAGATCGTAAATGCAATGAATGAAGCTCAGGGAATTGGTATCAGCAGTGCAACGTATACAAATATCGTGGCTGTCAGACGGATTTATTAAAGAATAATAGAAAGAAAACAATGCATTGTCCAGAATATGTATGGGAAATGAAAGATTTGACTGTAAATTCTAAAATCGGTATTTTCCAAGAAAAATATACGGATAGTCAAAATGCACAAAATATGACAAGAATATTCAAAATAGCAAAAAAATGAAAAAAAGTAGTTTTCAACTTATCAACATTGAAAAATCGAAAAAATGAGGAAAAATAAAAGATTCCCTGAAAGTTATCCACATTATCAACAAAGAAAGATGTGAATAGTGTGGATAACTTTTGGAAATAAAAAGAACATTCGTTTTGGCTATTGTTATGAAAATGACGATTTGTCGAAAAAAAAAAAGAAAACTGATTGACTTTTGAGTAGTGTGATAAACGGAAAAAGTTGTGTGAAAATTTCAGAAAATTTCATGGAATGATAATGAAAATAAGGTTGCTAAATCATAGATCAGGGATTATAATAAAAATTACTGTTCAATGGTGACAGAAATTAATTGAAAATAGAAATATGTAAGGAGGAAACAGTGATGGCAATTTCTAAAAGCACAACAATTGGCGAACTTCTGGTAACATTTCCAGAGTCAGCTCCGATTTTGATGGAGATTGGTATGCATTGTCTTGGATGCCCGTCATCTCAGATGGAGTCTCTTGAGGAAGCAGCTATGGTTCATGGAATTGATGCAGATCTGCTTGTAGAGAAGATCAATGCAGCAATGGCAGCCGCTGGTAAATAATTAAGAGAAAAGATATACAAGAAGCTGTTGTGCTCTCAAAAAAGAGAGTATGGCAGCTTTTTTATATATTAGGAAAGTGCTTTCCTAATATGCAAAAAACGCTCCGCGATCTTTTAGTGTTAAAATCCTGAAAATATTTCCTAAAAAGAAAATAAAGTTTATTGACATTATCAGGAAAAATGAGTATAGTTTATTTTAATAAAAGGGAGTAACTGGCGCTTTAAGTAGCGTTTGCGAGCCGTCAATACGATGGAAGAAGTCCATCCGGATCGTGATGAAATAGTGAGACTTTTATTGCATGTAAAAAGCGGTGCAATAATTGTCTCTTTTTTTATTCGCACTGCAGATGAATCAGGATTATGGGTCACAAAGGAAGAGTGAACAATAACCAGTTAGGAGGAATGGCAGTGAAAGCATATTATCAATTATCGGGAGAAGAAGTTTTAAGAGAAGTGAATGGCTCGGAAGAACCATTAACAAAAGAACAGGTCAGTGAAAATCAAAAGAAATACGGACCGAATGAACTGACGGAAGGAAAAAAGAAGACAACAGTTCAGATTTTTCTGGAGCAATATAAAGATTTTCTGGTGATCATCCTTATTATAGCAGCAATCGCATCGGGATTTATGGGAGATATTGAGAGCGCAGCTGTTATTGTTATCGTGATCACAATGAATGCAATTCTGGGAACTGTGCAGACAGTAAAGGCAGAGTCATCTCTGGCAAGTCTGAAGAAATTATCCGGTCCGGAAGCAAAAGTTCTTCGTGATGGAGTGGTTGTCCCGATTCCGTCTGCAGAAGTTACTGTTGGAGACATTATTATGTTAGAGGCGGGAGACTATATTCCTGCAGATGGACGTATTCTGGAATGTGCGAGCATGAAGGTTGATGAAAGTGCATTGACGGGAGAGAGTCTTGGTGTCGAGAAGACGACAGATGTGATTGAACAGGACGAAGTTCCTCTTGGAGACCGTATTAATATGGTATATTCCGGAAGCTTTCTTACGTATGGAAGAGGATCTTTTGTAGTTACAGAGATTGGTATGAATACAGAAGTTGGTAAAATTGCAAGTCTTCTGAAGACTACCTCTGAGAAGAAGACTCCATTGCAGGTGAATCTGGATCAGTTTGGGCAGAAATTATCAATTTTAATTCTTGTATTCTGTGCGATTTTGTTTGGAATCAGTGTTTTCCGTGGTGAGAATATTGGAAATGCCTTTCTTTTTGCAGTTGCTCTTGCCGTTGCAGCAATTCCGGAGGCGTTAAGTTCAATCGTTACGATTGTTCTTTCTTTTGGAACGCAGAAAATGGCGAAAGAACATGCAATTGTTCGAAAACTACAGGCAGTAGAAGGACTGGGAAGTGTATCCATTATCTGTTCAGATAAAACAGGAACCCTGACACAGAATAAGATGACAGTAGAGCATTATTATGTAGATGGCCAGAGCATTTCCGCAGACAAGATCGATCTCCGGGATCCGTCTCAGAGCAGACTCCTTATCAGCAGTATTCTTTGTAATGACTCTACGAATATTGATGGTGTAGAGATCGGAGACCCGACAGAGACAGCACTGATTAATTTAGGAAGCAGTCTTGGTCTTGACCCGGAAGAAGTCAGAGTAAAGTATCCAAGAGAAAGTGAGAATCCATTCGATAGCGACCGTAAGATGATGGCAACAAAGCATTCATTAAACGGAGTGCCAACGATGATTGTCAAAGGAGCAGTTGATGTTCTTTTGAACCGGACAGACTGGGTTGAGATGAAAGGGGAGACTCATGAGATCACAGAAGAGACAAGAAGAGTAATCGAAGAGCAGAATCAGAAATACTCAAGAGAGGGATTACGAGTTCTTGCATTTGCTTATAAAGAAGTATCAGATGAGACGGAACTTACGCTGGAGGATGAAGAGCATCTGATATTCCTGGGACTGATCGCAATGATGGATCCGCCGAGAGAAGAGTCAAAAGCTGCTGTAGAAGAGTGCAAATGCGCAGGAATCCGTCCGATCATGATTACAGGAGATCATAAGGTGACAGCTGCTGCCATTGCAAAGAGAATTGGAATTCTTGAAAATGAATCCGAAGCCTGTGAGGGTGCAGAGATTGACAAAATGTCTGATGAAGAACTGAAAGACTTTGTTGAAGGGATTTCTGTTTATGCAAGAGTTTCTCCTGAGCACAAGATCCGTATCGTGCGTGCATGGCAGGAGAAAGGAAACATTGTATCCATGACCGGGGATGGTGTGAATGATGCTCCGGCACTGAAACAGGCAGACATAGGAGTGGCGATGGGAATTACCGGAAGCGAAGTGTCAAAAGATGCTGCAGCAATGGTTTTGACAGATGACAATTTTGCGACTATTATTAAAGCAGTAGAGAATGGAAGAAATATATATCGCAATATTAAAGCATCCATTCAGTTTCTGCTTTCGGGAAATTTTGGAGCAATCCTGGCAGTGCTTTATGCTTCACTGATGGCACTTCCGGTACCGTTTGCACCGGTTCATCTGTTGTTCATTAATCTGCTGACAGACAGTCTTCCAGCAATTGCTCTTGGATTGGAACCACATTCAAAAAATGTGATGAAAGAAAAACCACGACCGATAAATGAATCCATTTTGACGAAAGACTTTTTGATCAATATCGGACTGGAAGGGTTATCAATCTGTACGACGGTCATGATCGCATTTACAATTGGATACAAAGATGGCAATGCACTACTTGCAAGTACAATGGCATTTGCAACGCTTTGCTGCTCAAGATTGTTCCATGGGTTTAACTGTAAATCAAATCGTCCGGTTGTATTTACAAAAAGAGTCTTTAATAACATTTACCTGATCGGTGCTTTTGTAATTGGAATGATTCTGATCACGCTTGTTGTGACTGTTCCTGGACTGCATAACATCTTTAAAGTGCAGACACTGACATTATCGCAGTTACTTACTGTGTATGGTCTTGCAGCATTGAATCTTCCGATTATACAGATGATAAAGGCAGTTCGTGCAAAATTTAGAAAATAGGAGGAACAGAAGTATGAAGAAAGTCGAGAAACCAAAGAAGCCATTAATCTTTTACTATTTGATTGCTTTGATTATTCTCGTGCTTCTTAACACATTTCTTTTTCCGAATATTCTAGGAAAGAATAAGGTGAAAGAAGTCGATTATGGAACTTTTCTTACTATGGTCGAGGGAAAAGAAGTATCAAAAGTAGAGTTGAATGGAGACACTATTTATTTTACAGATAATAGCGAGGAACCGAAATATTATGAGACAACAACGTTTGATGATCCAAATCTGGTAAATCGTCTGGAAGATGCGGGATGTGAATTCGGAAGAGTCGCACAGCAGGAGATGAATCCGCTTCTTAGCTTTTTTCTTGTATGGATTTTACCACTTTTGATTTTCTGGGCATTAGGACAGTGGCTTGCAAAGAAGATGATGGCCAAGATGGGTGGAGGTGCAGCAGGAAATCCGTTCATGCAGTTCGGAAAGAGCAATGCGAAGGTTTATGTGGAATCTACAACAGGAATCACTTTCCAGGATGTAGCCGGAGAAGATGAAGCGAAGGAACTGCTGACAGAGATTGTGGATTTCCTTCATAACCCGCAGAAATATACGGAGATCGGTGCAGTATGTCCGAAAGGAGCACTTCTTGTAGGACCTCCGGGAACCGGTAAAACTTTGCTTGCAAAAGCAGTTGCAGGAGAGGCGAATGTACCATTTTTCTCAATTTCCGGTTCGGAATTT
>OGRG01001879.1_pt1 | contig 13353 bp, 9 predicted proteins | sample 1553501 | NCBI WGS metagenome assembly OGRG01 (sample SAMEA2580018, study PRJEB22360) | human gut metagenome | biome: human gut; feature: human-associated habitat; material: faeces | place: Denmark | collected 2008/2010 | reverse complement strand
AGCAGAATTTGTAGCAGCTTATGAGAGTGCAGTAGCCGTCAATGAGTCAGAAGATGCAGATCAGGCTGCGATTGATGAGGCAAAAGAGGCTCTGCTCGCAAAGAAAGATGCATTATTATTAAAGATTACGACAGAAAAAGAAAATCTTTCCCTTAATAAGCCGGTAACGGTTTCGGGAACGACTAACGGAAGAAAAGAGAACTGTGTAGACGGGGATGACAGTACGAAGTGGGACAGCAATCTGATCAAAGGAAGTAACGCTACCGATACGAAAGCATGGGTAGTGATCGACCTGGGAGAGGATTCAGCAAACCTGATCGATAAGATCACTGCAAAATACTTTAATAAAGTTTATCCAACGCAGTATGAGATCCAGGTATCAGATGATAATGAAAACTGGACAACCGTAAAAGCTCTTTCTAAAGAAGCAGGACTGACCGGACAGACGGATGTGGTTGAATTTGAGCAGCCGGTAGCCGGCAGATATGTAAGATTTTATTTTACAGAACTGAACAGTGAAGCTTATGGTGACGGCATCGGAATCAATGAGATCACAGTAGAAGGAAGAAAGATCAATGAGACAGCAGCAGTGACAGGAGTTCCGGCACTGAATCAGATTGAAGTAGCGAAAGGAACGACAGCAGAGGAGATCCGTGATCAGCTTCCGGCAACGGTCACTGTAAAAGTAACAGTAGACGGAGTAACCGAACCAGTTGATGTAGTCCTTCCGGTTCAGTGGGATCTTTCAGCATATTCCGGTGAAAAGGATGCAACCTATACACTTCAGGGAACACTTGTAACGCAGGGAACGATTGCAGAGGCAGCAGAACTTCCGGCGGAAGTGACTGTAAAAGTTGGAACAGGCGAAGAAGTGGTAGTCAATAAAGAAACACTCAGAACAGTACTGGAAGCACTGGAAGAAAAAGATCTGTCAGGATATACAGAAGAGTCCGTTGCGGCATTGCAGGCAGCGTTACAGACAGCAGAGGCAGTGCTGGCAGATGAGAGTGCAGATCAGGCAGCAGTAGATCAGGCACTTGCAGCATTGCAGGCGGCAAAAGAGGGATTGAAAGTAAAAGACAATTCAGGCAAAGACGATTCGGGCAAAGACGATCCTGGTAAAAATGATCCGGGCAAGAACGATCCGGATAAAAATGATCCAGGCAAGAATGATCCGGGAAAAACTGATCCGGGATCAGATCAGCCGGCTGCAGATGTTCCGTCCAATGGAACAACCGGAAATGATGCTCAGACTTCCGGTAAGGGAGATGCAGGACAGAAAAATACAGCAGTGAAGACCGGAGACAGCAGTTCCGGTGTGTATGCGGAATTGATGCTTCTGAGTCTTGCAATGGGTTGTGCAGGAATTTATCTGAAGAAAAAAGAGAAAAACAGATAAAGCAGCAGAAAATTTAAGAAATGCACAGAAAAGGCAGTGGCGGGAAAAATCCCGCTGCTGTTTTTTTGACGGCTTGGGGGTGCTGCCGGGGAACTTTAAGCTTATGTGGTTCAATAAAGTCAATGGAAATAACTATTGTAAGAAAAAAATAGAGTGCGATCCATTTTTTACTTGACAAATACAGAGAATAAGAGCTAATATATCCATGGAGAAAATTTATTTTTAGGAGGGATTATTTATGAAAATGCTGAAAAAAGCAGCAAGTATTGTACTTGCATCAGCAATGGTTGTTTCACTGGCAGCCTGCGGAAGTAGTAATGACAAAGGGTCATCAGCAGATACTGATACATTTAAGATTGGTGGTATCGGACCTACAACAGGAGATAATGCAATTTACGGAACAGCGGTAAAGAACGGAATCCAGCTTGCAGTAGACGAGATTAATGCAGCAGGAGGAATTAATGGAAAGCAGATTGAGTATAAGTTTGAGGATGACCAGTCCGATGCTGAAAAATCTGTCAATGCTTACAATACTCTGAAAGACTGGGGTATGCAGATGCTGATCGGTACGACAACATCTACACCTTGTACAGCAGTAGTTGAAGAGTCACATAACGATAATCTGTTCCAGTTGACACCGTCTGCTACAGCAGTAGAGAGTATCCAGTATGATAATGCATTCCGTATGTGCTTCTCAGACCCGAACCAGGGTAGTGCATCAGCCGACTATATTGCTGATAATAACCTGGCTAAAAAGGTAGCAGTTATCTACAACAGTTCCGATACTTATTCTTCAGGAATCTATCAGAACTTTGTTACAGAGGCAGAGAAAAAAGGCCTTGAAGTAGTAGCAGCAAAGGCATTTACAGCAGATAATAAGACTGATTTCTCAGTACAGATTCAGAAGGCAAAAGATGCCGGAGCAGAGCTGGTATTCCTTCCGATCTATTATCAGGAGGCATCCCTGATCCTTGCACAGGCAAATAAAGCAGGTTTTTCACCGAAGTGGTTCGGATGTGACGGAATGGACGGTATTCTGGATCTTGAAGGATTTGATGCTTCACTGGCAGAGAACCTGATGTTCCTGACACCATTTACAGCCAATGCTACAGATGATGCAACTCAGAAGTTCGTGGCTGATTTCAAGGACGCATTTGGTGATACACCAATCCAGTTTGCAGCAGATGCTTATGACTGTGTTTATGCAATCAAGGCAGCAGCAGAGAAAGAGAATATTACACCGGATATGAGTGCTTCTGATATTTGTGATGCACTGAAAAAAGGCATGACAGAGATCACTTATGATGGTCTTACAGGAAAGAGTATCACCTGGAGCGAGGACGGAGAGCCTACAAAAGATCCAACCGTTGTTGTAGTACAGAACGGAGAGTATCAGGTACTCGAGGCAAAATAAAAGATCAGTAAGAGAAGGTTGTCGGCAGGAAAAAGCCGTAGACAGATCATAGAAAAATGAACGAAAAAGAGAAGGTGGGAGAACGATTGATTGTTCTCCTGCCTCCTCTTTTTATACCCAGATATGCAAGAAGACCTGCCAACTGGCAGGTCTTCTGTATGGAGAGGCTCAAAGGATAACTTAACTTCTGATATTCATTCTGATCTTACAGATATCCTCTCTTCTCAAGAGTATTCAGGATGTTACGTCCTTCTTCTGTACCTTCGATGATTCGTCTTGCTCTTACGCTGTCTCCGATATTGACGATCTCGATATTCTGATCATCTTCAAAGGCATTTTTTACCTGCTGGAGAACCGGATTCTCGGCTTTCATACCCAGGCAGACAAATCCATAATCAAATGGAAGTTCTTTCAGTTCTCCGTCGGCTTCTACAAGGAAGTTGTCCGGACGGACTTCTTTCAGTGCTGTATTCGGCATCTGATGTACGCCGTATTTCTTCATTAATGTACCCATATCAACTTTGGATACCGGATCAATTCCATTTCCGATGATCGGCATCATCTCTACGATGCTGACATCTGCTCCGCGTGGAGCGAAAAATTCAACAACATCAAGACCGACAGCTCCACCACCGATAACAACCACTTTCTTTCCTGTCAGGTCAGTCGGATAGTCGTTGACATGATTGATCATGGTCAGGATAGAAGCAACTTTTCCGCCTTCTTTGTCAATGTTCTCATGCAGTCCCGGGATTGGTGGGAGCAGCGGTGAAGAACCGGTTGCGTTGACAATGATATTTGGCTTCAGGTTCTTGATAAAGTCAACATTTGCATCTGTATTTGTAAATGCAAAGAGATTTTTCAGGTTATTTGTGCGGTGGATCATATAATTCGGGAAGTCAGCAAGACGTTTCTTGTCCGGAATCTTTGAGATCTCTGCTGCAAGACCGCCAAGGTATGGTTTCTTCTCGAGAAGGAAGGTTGTACATCCGACTTCAGCGGCTGTGCAGGCAGCTTCCATTCCGGCAGTTCCACCACCGATAACAACTACGTTACAAGGTTTATTAACTTTTAATTTCTTATATCCTTCTCCGTCCGGTACATTCGGATTTACAGTACAGCGGATCGGACGGTTGATTCCGATACGGTTTCCGGCACATCCGATATTACAGGAAATACATTTACGGATATCACAAACATCCCCAAATTCTACTTTATTTACCCAGTCAGGATCAGCGATCAGTCCACGTCCCATACCGATCAGATCAGCATCACCTCTTGCAAGAATATCTTCAGCAACATGTGGGTCACGAATATTTCCCATTGTTACACATGGTTTTCCGAAACGCTCTTTTACAGCCTTTGCCATGTAAGAACGCCATCCATCCGGGAAGTGGTTGGCATCGATCTGATACTGAATTGAACCGTTCAGGCCACAGGATACATCGATTACGTCTACTTCTTTTTCAAGATATTTCAGATATTCCAAAGAATCTTCCAGTGTATTTCCACCTTCCATAAATTCGTCAGCACTGATACGGAGGAAGATTGGGAAGAATGGTCCGACCTGTCTTCTTACTTCTTCAATGACCAGGCGTGCGAATCTTGCACGGTTTTCAAGAGAACCGCCAAATTCGTCTGTTCTCTTATTTGTGATCGGTGAGAGGAACTGGCTTAACAGATAAGAATGTCCTCCGTGGATCTCTACAGTATCAAATCCGGCGATCTGAGCCCGCTTTGCTGCTTCCCCATATTTCTTTACGATTCGCATGATCTCATCTTTAGAAAGTGGACGAGGAATCTCTCCACCGGCTTTGGACGGAATATCAGAAGCGGATACCGGCTGCATATTTGTTCTTGCAGACTGTGCGGAAGCTCCTGCGTGATTGATCTGGATACCGATACATGCACCATGCTTGTGAACCGTCTCTGTCAGTTTGAAAAGACGAGGCAGGTAATTATCGTGGTCGATACGGAGCTGAGTGGTTCCGTTAGAACCTTCCGGAGAATCGACGCTGGCATTTTCTACCATAATAAGTCCTACACCGCCTTTGGCTCTCTGTTCATAATAATTAATATGGAGGAAACTCATTTCTCCACTGGATTCTCCGTAGTTCGTTCCCATTGGAGTCATCATGATACGGTTCTTCATTGTCATACGGCGAACTGTAAAAGGTTCAAAGATATGCTGATACTCTTTTTTCATAATTAGTAATCTCCTGAATTAAAATAGTGAATGAATAAATCTTGTTATAAATGTTGATTGTAAACTGCCATGAGAGGTTGCTTGACATTTGCTTAACAATCTGTTTTACAACCTGTATTATAGAAAAAAATAAAATATAAAACAAATACATATTTTCGGCAAAATTAATAGATGTTATCTATGAATTGTGATATTTTATACAAAGAGGGAAAATCAGGAAGACGGAGGAAATACGGAAATGAATCTGAATCAGTTGCATTATTTTGCCAAACTTGCAGAAGTAGAACATTATACAAAGGCAGCAGAAGAACTGTCTATTTCACAGCCGAGTCTGAGTCATGCGGTCAGTTCTCTTGAGAAAGAGATCGGAACAAAGCTATTTGAAAAGCAGGGACGTGGTGTGGTTCTGACAAAGTATGGGAAGATCTTTAAAGAATATGTAGATGAGGCAATCCATTCGCTGGATACCGGGGTGAAAAAAGTACAGAGCATGACCGGACAGACAGAAGGTGTGGTGGAGCTGGCTTATATTTATACCCTTGGCAGTGGATTTGTACCGAGGCTGGTAGGAGATTTCCTGCGAACTCATGAGGAGCTGAAAGTAAAATTCCGGTTTACAGTAGGAAATACTTCAGAGATCATCCAGGGATTAAAAGAAGACCGGTTTGATATTGGTTTCTGTTCCATGGCAGAGCGGGAAGGGGAGATTGGTTTTACTCCGGTGGGGAGAGAAAAATTAGTGGTTGTTGTACCAAAGGGGCATCCTCTTTCTTATGAAAGAGCTGTAGATCTGGAGCAGGCTGCCACATATCCACAGATTTTTTATACACCGAACAGCGGATTGAGACCAGTGGTGGACCGGATGTTTGAGCAGGCAAAGCTGAATCCCAAGATTGCTTATGAAATTGAAGAAGACGGTTCTATGGCAGGACTTGTGGCAGAGAATTTCGGGATTGCCATTATGCCGGAGATCCCCATCTTATCCCAGTTGGACGTGGATGTTGTTCCTTTGCGTAACCAGGATCAGCAACGCTATATTTATATGGCACAGGGGAAGGAAAAGTACCATCCACCGCTGGTACAAAAGTTTGCAGAGTATGTAAAAAGGCGGGGAATGTAAGAAAATCCCAGGGCATCCTGGAAAAATATCAGAGAATAGATCGTTGGAAGAAGGGAAGGAACCTCACAGAGAAGTTCCTTCTTTTTTTATAAAGGAAATAAAATTGCGGACAGCAGGGATCTGATAATGCCCCCGCAGGTAGGCGAGATATACAGTATGATGGAGTGTGACATCACTTAAATGCAGCTTTTCTAATTTGAAGTGATCCAGGATCGCAACATCCGCAACAAGGGCAATCCCAAAATCTTCTGCAACAAGAGAGGCAATGGCGTTTTCATCCGGGGATTCACAGATGATATTCGGATGGAGTGTATAGGAAGTATAAGTCCGGCTGGTAAAGCGTCCAAGACCGGAAGTACGATCATAACCGATGAGCGGGTAATGTTCCAGATCATGGATGGAAACCTGCTCTTTTTTTGAAAGCGGGTGGCCAACAGGGGTGATGATGATCATTTCCTGGTTCAGGATAGGGACGAACTGGATGTCTGGTTCATCTTCTACATAAGATCCGAAAATGACATCATACTTTTCATTTTTTAATCCACGGATCATCTCTCCGGTATGGCTCTGATGGAAATTAAAGGTTACGTCTTTATTTTTCTGTGTACTGAGAAATCTGCGTACTGTATGGGGAATATAGTGTGCGGCAAGCGGAAAGACATAACCGATATCCACATGACCGGCATTCCCGGACAGTTTCTTCATATGCTTCTGGGCAAGCCGGACTTCATCAAGAATCCGGTCGGCATGCTCTAAAAAAAGTTTCCCATATTTGGTAAGGGTGACGGTACGCCCCTTTCGTTCAAAGAGGATGATACCAAGCTCCTCTTCCAGTACTGCGATGGAACGGCTTAAGCTGGGCTGTGAAATAGACAGCTCGGCTGCAGCCAGGCGGAAGTGCTGGTGGCGGGCAACGGTCTGAAAATAGAGAATCTGATTGAGTGTCATAGGGAGTCTCCTTTCTTTTCATACAGTAGTGGTCTGTTAGTAGAAGTATACTATAACTGATAGCAAAAAGCTATTAAAAATAAAAAAAAGATATATTAGAAGTATTGGAAAAATGCTCGTATAATAGGAGGCAGAGAGGTTGTTTGATAATTAACAAACTACATACCGCAGGAAGCGGTGAAAAAATTATCATTCATATTAATATTAAAAGATGGCAGAGGGCTATCAGATTTAAAAGGAGAGAAAAATCATGGCAGAGAGAATCACAGGACACACAGAATTAATCGGACTTATGGCTTACCCGATCAGACATTCAAGTTCACCGGCAATGCATAATGAAGCATTTGCAACACTTGGTCTTGATTATGCTTACCTTGCATTTGAAGTTGACAACAGCACACTGGAAGATGCGATCAAAGGACTTCGTGCTTTAAAGATGGTAGGATCTAACGTTTCTATGCCAAATAAGACAGTAGTTGGACAGTATCTGGACGAACTGTCACCGGCAGCAGAGATGTGTGGAGCAGTTAATACAATCGTAAATGATAACGGAAAACTGATCGGACATATCACAGACGGAATCGGATTTATGCAGGCATTAAAGGATAATGATATTGATGTGATCGGAAAGAAAATGACGATCTGCGGAGCAGGCGGAGCTGCAACAGCAATCGAAATCCAGGCAGCACTTGACGGAGTAAAAGAAATCTCCATCTTCAATATCCATGATAAGTTCTGGGATAATGCAGTAGAGACTGTAAAGAAGATCAATGAAAAGACAGAGTGCAAAGCTACATTATATGATTTAGATGATAAAGAGAAATTAAAAGAAGAGATGGATTCTTCTTACCTGTTTGTAAACGGAACAGGTGTTGGAATGAAGCCGTTAGAGGATCTGTCAGTTGTTCCTGACAAGTCATTCTTCCGTCCGGAACTGATCGTTGTTGATGTACCATATTCTCCACTTGAGACAAAGATGCGTAAGATGGCAAAAGAAGCTGGATGCAAGACAATGAACGGACTTGGAATGATGTTATTCCAGGGAGCAGCCGCATTCAAACTCTGGACAGGAAAAGATATGCCGATCGAGCATATGAAAGAAGTATTAAACATCAGATATGATGATTAACCTAAACCATAGGCGATTATAAAAAACGTTGATAAATCATGAGGAGAAAAGAGATGAATAAAAAATATTTACCTAGCGCCCTGATCCTTTATTTAAACTATTTTATCCATGGTGTCGGATGTTCTATTTTAGGACAGGCAGTCATCAAGGAAGCACTTGCAGCATCCTGGGGTGTAGAAGCAATGGCGATCACAGCAATTTCGGCAGCACTTGGACTTGGACGTCTGATCGCCCTTCCGTTTGCAGGACCTCTTTCCGATAAGCTTGGACGTCGTATCTCCACAGCAATCGGTAGTGGATCTTATGCGATCTACCTGATCGGACTTGCACTTGCATTTAATGCAGGAACAAACGGCGGATACCAGATCGCATATGTATGTGCGATCGTTGGAGGTATTGCAAACTCCTTCCTTGATACAGGTATTTACCCGGCAGTTTCCGAGATCATTTATAAAGCACCTGGTGTTGCGACCATGGGAATCAAATTCTTCATTGCGATCGCACAGATGATGTTACCATTTGTACTCGGTGCGACCGTAGCAACAACAGCAGCAGGACTTACTTCCTATAATATGTTATTCTATATTTGCGGAATTGCCTATATCGTACTTTTGGTATTAGTCATGATCTTCCCACTTCCGGATGCAGACCAAAAGGCAGCCGGTAAGAAAGAGGGACTGATCGACAGCCTGAAACATACACATTTCTCTATCGAGTCCGTGGCAATGATCCTGATCGGATTCACATGCACTGGTACTTTCCAGTTATGGTTAAACTGTGCACAGAACTTTGCAAAAGAGAATGTCGGCTGGGCAGATCCATCCATCATGCAGACATACTACTCTGCAGGAACAATGCTTGCACTTATTGTGACAGCTCTTTTGACAAGAAAAATTAAAGATGTCAGATTTATCGTGGTATATCCGGTCATCTGTCTTGTAACCATGATCGTTGTATTGACCGGAAAGAGCGAACCGCTTATGATCGCAGGAGCATTCATCATTGGATGGGCAGGCGCAGGCGGACTTTTACAGATCGCAACATCCGTATGTAACATGTTATTCCCTAAGATCAAGGGAACTGTGACAGCACTTGTGATGATCGCATCCTCACTTTGCAACTACACGATCCTTACAGCGGCATCTAAGATGCAGCCGGAACAGGTTATGGTTATGAACATTGTCCTTACAGCAGTTGGTGTGCTTCTTGGATTGTTTGTAAATATCCGCTATGCTAAAATGGTAGAGCAGGCAGAAGCAGAGAATTAAGAAGAAAGGTGACGAATATGAATACAATTAAAGTCAGAGATATTGAAATCGGTGCAGGAGCACCTAAAATCATCGTACCTATCGTAGGAGTTACAAAAAAAGATATTATAGAAGAAGCAAAAACATTTGATTCTATTCCGGTTGATGTTGTGGAATGGCGTGTCGACTGGTTCGAACATGTTTTTGAATTTGATAAAGTGGAAGAAGTATTAAAAGAACTGCGCGAAGTACTTGGAAATATTCCGATTCTTATGACATTCCGTACCTCAAAAGAGGGTGGAGAGAAAGCAATCGAGCCGGAAGCCTATGCAGAGCTTAATATCAAAGCAGCACAGACCGGATATGTGGATTTCGTGGATGTTGAAATTTTTACAGGCGATGAGATCGTGAAAAAAATCATCGATGGTGTTCACGCAGCAGGCGTGAAAGTAGTTGCATCTAACCATGATTTCCACAAAACTCCTGCAAAATCCGATATTATTTACCGTCTTCGCAAAATGCAGGATATGGGAGCTGATATTCCAAAAATCGCTGTTATGCCACAGAATAAGAGAGATGTCTTAACGCTTCTTGCAGTGACAGAGGAAATGGTGACAGACTATGCAGACAGACCGATCATCACAATGTCAATGGCAGGAACCGGTGTCATCAGCCGTCTCTGCGGAGAGGTCTTTGGATCTTCCATGACATTTGGGGCAGCAAAGAAAGCATCTGCACCGGGACAGATGGGAGTAGCAGATCTGTCAACCATTTTAGATTTACTCCATAAAGCAATGTAATGACCGCAATGACCCGTAAGGGATCATGACAGGATGCCGGGCAGATTTTATCAGAAAAAGAAAGGGGATTTATTACATGAAAAAAGCAATACACTGGCTGGATGAGTATTTAGAAGAATTTCTGATGGTTGTGTTTTTGATTGCAATGACCCTCATTATGGGAATCCAGGTGTTTTCCAGATATATTTTTGGGGTATCACTTTCATGGTCTGAAGAGATCACAAGATATCTGTTTATCTGGTCGGCATTTTTAAGTGTCAGTTTATGTACGAAAAAATGTATATCGATTAAAATTGATCAATTTATCCAGCTATTTCCGCGAAGGGGAAAATCGTTATTTAAGGTTTTGAATCTTACCGTTGAGTTTGTCTTTTTTGTTTACCTGATACCATATGCTTTTCTATATCTGAAAGCGACAATTGAGAGTGGACAGGTTAGTCCGGCGTGTGGTCTGCCGATGTATTATGTGCAGTCTGCTCCGTTTGTCTGTTTTATCATCACAGCATTCCGCATTGCACAGCGCTGGTTTGGCGAGTGGCGGATCGTGTTAAACCGTGGGAAAAAGCCTTTGGAAGAGGAAGGAGGAGAGAAATAGATGTCAGCAGTGGCTGTCTTTATCCTATTTGTAATTTGTCTGGTCATTGCGATTCCGGTGTCTATCTCTCTTGGCATTGTTGCGGTTCTTCCCGGAGCATTTGATCCTTCTTTTACTGCGAGCGCCAGTTATGTGATCCGTTCTATGTTAGGTGGTATTGACAGTTTTCCTCTGCTTGCAGTGCCGATGTTTGTGCTTGCAGGAATCCTGATGGCACACGGAAAGATCTCACAGAAGTTATTCGATGTGTTTGTCTATCTAATCGGAAAAAGAACTGCAGGAATCCCTTGTGCGGTGATCATCACCTGCCTGTTTTATGGCGCAATTTCCGGTTCGGCACCGGCGACCGTAGCAGCTGTCGGAAGTATGACGATCCCGCTTCTGATCGAGCTCGGTTATAAAAAAGATTTTGCAACTGCGATCGTTGCAGTTGCAGGAGGGCTGGGCGTTATCATTCCTCCGAGTATACCGTTCATCATGTATGCAATGGCAACCGGGGCGTCTGTGAGCGACCTTTTTCTGGCAGGTGTCATACCGGGTCTGATGATCGGCGCACTGCTGATGTTTTATGCCTATTATCATTGCAGACGCTATGGCGAGGACAAAGAGAAGATTGATAAAAAAGTAACAGAGCTTCGGGAAAAAGGTTTTTTGAATATTTTAAAAGAAAGTATGTGGGCACTGATCAGTCCGGTGATCGTACTTGGCTGTATTTATGCAGGGATCGCATCCCCGACAGAGGCGGCTGTTATTTCCGTATTCTATGCACTGTTTGTCAGTCTGTTTATTTACAAATCCATTAGGGTAAAAGAAATCTGGGGCATTATGGTGGAGGCCATGAAAACATATGCACCGATTTTATTTATCCTTGCAGCGTCCACTGCATTTTCAAGAGTGCTTACATTAATGCAGGTTCCACAGACGGTGAGTGCATGGATCTTGGCACATTTCAGCAATGAGATTGTATTGCTGATCATTATTAATATATTCCTTCTGATCGTCGGAATGGTTATGGATACAACACCGGCGATCCTGATTTTAAGTCCGATCCTGCTTCCTATCGTGCAGAGCATTGGAATGAATCCAATTCATTTTGGTGTGGTTATGATCGTAAACCTTGCAATTGGTTTTGTGACACCGCCGATTGGAGTCAATCTGTTTGTGGCAAGTTCGCTGACCGATGTGCCGGTCATGCATATTGCAAAAAAGGCAATGCCGATGATCGGGTACTTTTTGCTGGCGCTGCTTTTGTTGACGTTTATTCCGGCAATCAGTTTGTTTTTACTTTAATTGGCCGGCAGGAAGCTTGGAAGGAGAAAATCGTTGATGAATAAAAAGAGATGGATATCTGCGATGCTGATCGTGACACTGACCTGCGGGCTGAGTTTAACAGCCTGCGGCGGCGCACAGGGGAGCAGCTCCGGGACAGAGACAGCAGAAGTGCAGCGTTATGCATGGCCGCTTGGAAGTTCAAGCCCGGAGGATACGGTGACACAGATTTATGCAGAAAAGTTTGCAGAGGAAGTGGAACGGTTAAGCGGCGGCAGTATGAAGATCAGTGTCTATCCGAACAGTGTATTGGGCGGTGACCGTGAACTGTTAGAGTCGTGCAAGGATGGCGACATTCCGTTTGTGGTGCAGAATACCGCACCGCAGGTTACTTTTATGAAGGACACAGCGGTATTTGATATGCCGGCGCTGTTTGAGAAAATCGATGAAGTCCGGGAACATGTGGATAATCCCGAATTTATGGAACTGATGCAGCAGGTGTACCGTGATGGCGGATATGAGCTGTTAGGTTATGCAGATCAGGGGTTCCGTGTTATGACGACAAATAAAAAAGTGGAGAATCTTTCTGATTTTAAGGGACAGAAAATCCGTACCATGGAAAATTCTTATCATATGGCATATTGGAAGAACCTTGGGGCAAGTCCGACACCGATGACATTTTCAGAGGTGTATATCGGATTGCAGCAGGGAACAATCGATGCACAGGAAAATCCATATGAGGTCATTGTATCCAATAAATTATATGAGCAGCAGGATTATGTGGTAGAGACAAACCACCTGCCGCATCTGATCTCCCTGATTGTCAATGACGATTTCTTCCAGAACCTGACTCCGGAAGAACAGAAAATCATGACGCAGGCAGCCAAAACCGCAACCGAGTATGCCAGAGAACAGTCCGACGCGCGCATCTTTGACCGTATCGCTACGATCGAAGCGAGCGGCACCGCGATTTTAACTCTCTCGGATGAAACGCGCGATGCCATCCGGAAGGCGGCTGGAAGCGTATATGAGAGTATCCGCGAGAATATTGATCCGGAAATTTATGACGCATATATGGAGCCATAACCTCATCTTCTTTTACCGTCTGTAAAAAAGTTCATACAAAATTCAAAAGCGGATATACCGACCATCTGGTCAGTACATCCGCCTTTTCTCATGTTTCAATCATTCCGCGAAACTTTTTATCTGCCTTGCGGACAGCATCC
>OGRG01001877.1_pt1 | contig 13367 bp, 9 predicted proteins | sample 1553501 | NCBI WGS metagenome assembly OGRG01 (sample SAMEA2580018, study PRJEB22360) | human gut metagenome | biome: human gut; feature: human-associated habitat; material: faeces | place: Denmark | collected 2008/2010 | reverse complement strand
GACGGCTAATTTAGTCAACTGAAAAGTCGAGCAGCAAAAAGCCGCCGAAAACTCCGGCGGCAAAATATGTTAAATATCAAATCCATCATTCAAATCATAATACTTTAACGCATCTATAGCATACGCCATTAAAGTAGTGTCTTTATCTTCTTCTATCATGCAAATAAGATTTTTGATTGCTTCTTCTGACGCAAAGCCGTAAGACAGAAATTTAATAAGCTTTTCCTTATTCTCACCATCTTCGGGATGATGTTTGCTGTAGAAATAAAGTATGTTAATATATTCTTTCGACTTTTGCCTTAAACCTTTTTTTGCAGCTTCTCTTTCTCTTATATTTTTGCTGTTAAAATACACAAAAGCCATGAAATCACCTCTGGTTGTGGTTTCCATGTCGGCGTAATGCTGATATATGATTTCCGGGTCGAACGGATAGAACTCGAAATACACATCAAGGGTTTTGGCATTTTCCCCATCTGGAGGAATCATGCAAGTTTTGCCGTCTACGGTTACAGATATTGCTGAATACGAATTATTACTGTAGACCTGGTAGCCAATCGCCTTGAAAAATCCTTTTGGCAGGATTCCGTTTTTGGTTGTGACGGTTATATTTTTTGCCCCGTAAAAGCTCCTGAGCCCAACTGTTTTTACCGATGGGGGAATTATTACTTTAGAATCTTCGTCTTTATTATTAAAACAGAATGCTTCTTCTGCAATATTTTCAACTCCGTCAGGTATGTTAATCAGACCGGATATCATTGCTACACGGCTTCCGATGTTTTTAACATTATCAAACAAATGAGACAAATCCAGGGCATTACATCCGGAAAATGCTTCCTTCGGAATATACGTAAGGTTCTTACTGTATCTTATATGTGCAAGCTTACAACATCCATAAAATACCCTTTCACCGATGTATTTGACTGAATCCGGCATGATAACTTCAGATATGTTGGAGTACGCAAAAGCATCTTCTCTTATTTCTTCCACTCCATCAGGAATCTCAACACGTCCGATTTTATTCTTTGAGCATTTGATAAGCATCCTCATATCTTTCGTATATAAGATGCCATCAATTGTTTTGAGGTATGGATTGTCGTCTAATATTTCAAGCGCTTCAAGTCTAAAATTTCTCATAACATTGATAACCTCAATGATATTAAACTTGTCTCCTCTAAGCTCAATCCTTGATGGTGCACAAGCAGTTTTGATATTATATAACAATGAAGCATCTGAAATCCTTATAGCCTTGCCTGAAAAATCAGCGGTATTATTGATGGTTTTAATATAATCAGGTATATCATACTGGTAATCCATCAGGATATGTCCGAGGACATGTCCTCCGCCCTCCAGTCTCGGAAGGTTGGCAATGCCATGAAAATCTTTAAATGCGTCATAGCAAAAATTAACGACATCATCGTCATTAATGATATTTCCGGATTTGCAATCTTCAAAAGCGTGGCTTTCAATACATGAAACTTCGCTTAAATCAATCGCCTCACATTCGTTCTTAACAAATGAATTAAAGAGGATAATTTCGTTTCCGGTAGAATTTCCGAGCCCTTTAAGAACGTTTCCGGACAGAAATTTCTTGTTGTAAGATATCACTTTCTTAACATTTGGAAATGTTCTATTCAAGATTTGGATTTTGTCAACTCCTTCTTCAATTACGATTGTTCTAATCTGTGGGAATGATTTGTTTACGTTAAGAAGATTGTATACAGTGTCATGCATTTTTTCTCCGAAAACTAACTCATCAACGTAATCTTCAATTTCAACGTCAATCAGCTCATTGGCTGAACATTCGTAGAAAACTACTCCATCCTGAAAAGATATATTACTCATATTTTTGGTTTCCTTTCTTTGTGTTTTTTTTGAAATATTTTTACATTTTTAATATGAGTGATTCTGAAAGAAGCGAAAATGACCAATATACCCTCACATATAATGAGGGAACGCAATTTTTGCGTCTTTTTTTGCATTTCTTTTCGATATACCCTCACGTATAGTGAGGGAACAATGATACTAAACTTGTCTCCCTTAAACTCAATGATATACCCTCACGTATAGTGATGGAACGGGGATTTTGCCGAATGGTACAACGGCTTGAACGATATACCCTCACGTATAGTGAGGGAACTCCAAGGAAAGACAAATGAGGAAAACGACAAATGATATACCCTCACGTATAGTGAGGGAACCCGCCATACAGGTTTACAACGAATGAGTCTTGTGATATACCCTCACGTATAGTGAGGGAACTTCCTGCAGGTTGTCAATTCGTTCTTGCATCTCGATATACCCTCACGTATAGTAAGGGAACGTTCTCCAAAAATCATCTGTTTTTCCTCCTGTCGATATACCCTCACGTATAGTGAGGGAACCCCTCGGTTGTAACTCTCACGGATAACCCGGATGATATACCCTCACGTATAGTGAGGGAACAAAAGTACTTTTTGCAGTCAGGTGCGGAAAAATGATATACCCTCACGTATAGTGAGGGAACGGGTCGCAGCCTCCGAATTCCTTATAATAAGTCGATATACCCTCACGTATAGTGAGGGAACGGCCGCCAAAATTGACGCACAGCTTGAAACGCCGATATACCCTCACGTATAGTGAGGGAACCCTGTAATAGCCGTATAATTGATTTTACTGCCCGATATACCCTCACGTATAGTGAGGGAACCCCTCAAAAAGAACACGGTGCCGAAGTTCATCCGATATACCCTCACGTATAGTGAGGGAACTCTTCCGTTGTGAACTGTCATTCTCATAATCTCGATATACCCTCACGTATAGTGAGGGAACACTCAGTATTTATGCGGCTTTCAGCCGCCTCAAACACCTCGTTGTGCAAATTGCACAAATGTCTTTCTAATCTCTCATCCACATATTTCCTTACCCTAGTTACTTTACTTCCAGAAGTCAAAGAAAACCCAACAAGTACATACTAAACAGATTATGACTGAGAAAACAGCAAATAAAATCTCTAAAGTACGCTTAGAATCTATCTGACTGATAATAATAGATATCAGACCATTAATAGATAGTGTTAAAAGAAACCACAATAACTTATTTATCTCACTCATTAAACTACTCTCCTTTATTATAATTTTTTCCTACTTTTTTTGTGCTCTATATCAATATGCTGAAAAATGATTAAGGGATATTGTTTTTTGGCATTTTTTTTATTTGTTTTCTAAAAATTCTGCATGTTAAAACAAAGGAGAATCACGAAACTATAAAATACATAAAGGAGAAGAAAATGAATACAAAAAACCATCAAAAAGAATTCTCAAAAGAATCAATCGACATATATCTGAAAAAGCTATCCAAAGTCTATAAAAAACTCAGCGCCGGCCGCATGCCAGCAGAAATCATACTCGTCGGAGGTTCTGCCATCGCTGTCAACTACTCTTTCCGCCAAAGCAGTACTGATATTGACGCAATCATCCAGGCACCCGATGTAATGCGTGATGCAATTTTCCGAATCCGCGATGAAGAAAATCTGCCTGGCAATTGGATTAACAGCGATTTTACAAAAACTGTGTCTTTTTCTCCGATGCTGCGGCTATACTCCAAACATTACCGGACATTTTCCAATGTTGTTGAGGTTAGAACGATAGCAGGAGCATTCTTGATTGCAATGAAAATGAGGTCAGGCCGAATATACAAACATGACCTTTCTGACATTATCGGAATACTTATCGAGGAGAACGAAAATAGAGAAAATCCGATTCATATTACCGAAATCCGGGATGCATGCGAGAAGCTATACGGAGAGCAGGGATACGACACAATGCCTGAAATATCAAGAAAATTAGTTGAAAGCGCTGTCAATTTGAACATCCAAGAATTACGCAATTTATACCAGCAACAGACCGAAACGGAGGCTGAAAACTGCCGTCTGCTGGTTCAGTTTGAGGCCGAAAATCCCGGCATATTAAACAGCGAAAACCTAACAGAAATCGTAGAAAATTTAAGACAAAGTTAATCAGAAAAGATAATTATTAACAAAGTGCAGCCTCACATATAATGAGGGAACAAGCTGCGAAGTTTCCTTTCTTGGTTGATTGCCGATACACCATCACAGACAATGAGTGAACCTGTCCTAGTTTCGCCACAGCGTCAATAAAATCGATACACTCTCACATACAATGATGGAACCGAAAAGCATGGCTATATGCAGACAAAGAGGGCGATACACCCTCACATATAATGAGGAAACTGCAGCTCGGTCAGGCCGTAACTGCTGCCGCCAGATACGCCCTCACATACAGTGAGGGAACTCTGACGTCTCGCCCAAACTCATTTCGCTTGACGATACACCCTCACATACAGTGAGGGAACCGGGTTCTAAACCGTCAAAAAAGAAAAAACCCCGATACACCCTCACATACAGTGAGGGAACAATATCTTTCTGACAAAAACTCTGCCATAGAGCGATACACCCTCACATACAGTGAGGGAACACTCAGTATTTACGCGGCTTTCAGCCGCTCCAAATACCTTGTTGTGAAATTTACACAAAAGCCTTTTGTCATCCTCGTCACATATTTAATATGCCGAAAAATTTCATTTGTTAACAAAAAATCGTAAAAAATATTAAAAAAATTTATTTTGTATACCAAACTTTACACATCCAAAACCCTGAATCCGTATTCGTCATCAACACAAATCTTTTTATCACCATCAGGATTAACAATATCATTCAAGCTGAAAATTTTCACATCTCTAAAAATTCCAGTTCCATATTCTCCCTCGTCAAAACCATCCAGATAATGTATTGGAACTGTCACGACATTTCTTTTAAACAGCTCAATCATATCAATTTCATTATTACTTTCCTTATTGTTGTTTCTTTTTTCTTTTGCCGCTTGCATTTCATTCTCATCCAGAATTGCAATCTGCACGGTCGGCTCTTCGGACTCTCGTACATTAATATATCTATCAGACAATTTTCCGAGCACACATTTTTCATACAGCTCAAAGCCATTTTCAATGTTAATGTTTCCGGCATCGGATTTCGCATTTTTGATTCTATCCTCTGTCACGGTCTTGATGTCTGCCGATTCATACACGCGATTGATAATCTCTGGCGTGCATGATGGTATCTGCAATATATGGCGCTCTACTATCACCTGGCGCGTTGCATCCAAATAGCATGGTTTATATACGTGACCAGTCCCGCCATATTCCGCATCATCATCTGCATCAGGAACCAAAACCTGCACAACATTTTTTACATCCATATGCTCACGAATTGTTCCCTCATCACCGTGACGATGATATCGCCCGATTCTCTGTAGCAATAGGTCAACCGGACAGATTGCTGTTATCATATAATCAACATCAATATCAATTGACTGCTCTAGTACCTGCGTTCCAACAATGATTGCTCGCTCCGGTCTCTCGCTTCTGTTTTTTCCACACCATTTTAAAATCTTTTTTATTCTTTCGTCTTTTGTTGTTTCTGGCATACGCGCATGATACAGGATAACGTTGTAATTATCATCAGCAATTTTTTTAATACTATCATACACATTGATTGCATCAGAGACGGTATTCATGATGACACACTCACAACCACCACACTCCACGTTTTTTACAGCCAGCTCTGCGATTGACTCGTAATCATTCAGAATCGGCAATGATTCACATTCAATATTTTTATCTGGTTCATATGATTCGGACTGGCATTCATAAAATTCATTATCAGTTGTTACATATGAAATCAGCGGATAGCCACTATGCATATCAATATCTGATTCATCAATTATTGTTGAAAATAATTTTCTTTTTGTTGATACTGGCAATGTCGCAGATAACAAAATAACGGGAATTCCGAGAACATTACAAATCTGCAATAACCGCTCAATGACCGTAATCATATATGCATCATATGCATGGATTTCATCAATAATTAACACTTTGGACGACAGTCCGGCCATTCTGACGCTCTCAAATCTCACCAGCCTGGCAGCAGTCATTACCTGGTCAACTGTCCCGACAGCGGATGGAGTTAATAATCTCTGCCGTGAGACATCTGTCCATGACGGTTCAGTATTATTTTCCCTCAATAGCATAGATTTTGACGTATACAATTTTGTTTTTCGCATCTGTAACTCAGTCAAAAAATCATCAACTCTGCCCTGAATAGCCTCAGCAGAAGTGCCTGTTGGCAATCCCATATAAATTCCAGACAATCCGTTTTTATTGCCTAAGACTGATGCGGCATATAGTGCAGCCTCAGTTTTGCCAGAGCCGCAGCCGGATTCAATCAGCATTAATTTGATATTGTTTTTCTGCATTATATCAACAACGTCACGCTGTACCGGGCGACCATCTCCGAAATGAAACAGACTGTCAAATGAACGAACATCCGGAAATGCTGAACGTGTTAAATTTTCGCCAAATAAAAATGCTGTTACGACCCTCTTTTTCCAATCTAAATATTGTCCAACATCAGAAAAATCTTTAATCGTTTTGTTGTCCATTGCCTCATTATTTGACGCAATCCAGTCAGACGCAATAAGAATTCCCAATATTCCGTTTTCCACAACAAAACCAACCTCAGGGTCATCAAATACAATATTTGGAAATTCGATTTTTTCGCACGGAAAAATCTCTTTGATGTAATTATAAATATATTTTTGGATATTGCTCCAGCGTTCAACGATTTTGGATTTTATCGGCATAAAATCTTCTTTCTTTCTCTCCTTTTCTTTTTGGTGATGCAAGCTGATTATTTGACGAATTATCATTTCACTGCGTTTATCTGTATCAAACCCGAATAAATGTGTTCGTTTTATCATTTCTTCCGCATATTCCTCATGTCTGAACATCGTAGATACTGTTTCCTGATTCAGTTCATACCCCCTCAACATCTCGTTTGTCTCAACGTCTCGCCCCTGGAAAACCGGGTGCGCTTTACCAATATCATGCATTGCACAAATAAAAATGATTTGCTGTTTTAAAACAGGCTCATTAATTCCGGCTAATTCAACGAGTCTATTGACCAGCGGTTTAAAAAGTCCATTCATCAAACACTCGGCAACAATTCCGGTCTCTAACATATGGTCAATTAATGATTTTTTTGGATTTAGTTTTGCCCATAATTTTTCTGCTATCAATTTTGTCAACGCGTTTTCAGGTTTTACAATCAGCTGCAGACCATCAAAATTTTCAAATTCGTATGATGGATAACCAATTTTTTTTACGCTGTATTGTTGTTCGTTTTTATCTGTATATATCAAAATGGCCGAGATACCATCAATATTAACAATGTCCTCCCATAATCTGTCACGCGTCTTGGCTGATGCGCTAGAGACGAATGTGAATGGGGCAATCTCCTGAGAGAATAACGATAATTCACCGCGGATACTGTCTGGTGCGTGTTCTAAATGAATAACAAACATTGCATTTCCTCCTATTTTTTATTTATATTTAATATGCTGAAAAATAAGATATTTTTTATATGTATTGAAAAATAAAAAACAGCCGATATAAAATATCGGCTATTTAATATACCCTCACGTATAGTGAGGGAACAATTGAAGTAAAATGTCCAGTCTTTTTCCAGTCGATACACCCTCATATATAGTGAGGGAACCTAACCGTCAGGCAAATCCAGCCGGCGCCGGATTACACCCTCACGTATAATGAGGGAACGTAGCTGCCATACTCGTCCGTCGGCAGCGTTATGATACACCCTCACGTATAGTGAGGAAACGAAGAGAACCCGAAGCTTGATTTTGAGTTCATCGATACACCCTCACGTATAGTGGGGGAACTCCGCCTCTGTTTTTCCTACTATCTGACGGCGTGATACACCCTCACGTATAGTGAGGGAACGAATACACATCAATCGACGAACCAGACAGGCCCGATACACCCTCACGTATAGTGAGGGAACTCATACCAGCCAAGCTTATCGCCGGCTTTATATGATACACCCTCACGTATAGTGAGGGAACAATTTTTGATTTTATTTCTACGAAATCTTTTTCGATACACCCTCACATATAATGAGGGAACGCCCTTACTTCTTTGTATGTGGCCAGCCAATCCGATACACCCTCACATATAATGAGGGAACTAGTTAAAAAAATTAACTAGTAGGAAGAACGCCGATACACCCTCACATATAATGAGGGAACGCACTAAGCAAATTATATCAAGAAGAATTTACCGATACACCCTCACATATAATGAGGGAACCGAATATGTCGCCGGATAAAATCATTGTCTAACGATACACCCTCACATATAATGAGGGAACTAACTACCAGAACGGCGGTGCTGTTAGTTGAATGATACACCCTCACATATAATGAGGGAACTATGCTTAAAGTGGTTCTGCATATTGATTATGCGATACACCCTCACATATAATGAGGGAACCCGTATAATCTATTTTTTCGCCCTTTAAACGGCGATACACCCTCACATATAATGAGGGAACGCGGATTGGCAGACTTTTTATTTTTGATTTTTTGATACACCCTCACATATAATGAGGGAACGCCTTCATTCGCATTTCTGCCCGGGCTGCTGCCGATACACCCTCACATATAATGAGGGAACGACGTTGGGGGACGTCCCCCAATGAAAAATCGCGATACACCCTCACATATAATGAGGGAACTTGAAAGACTGGGAAGAAAATACTGTATCAGGCGATACACCCTCACATATAATGAGGGAACTGGATAGGAACTGGAACGGATAACGCTAAGGGCGATACACCCTCACATATAATGAGGGAACGGCATAATAAGGTGCATTCATGTGCTGATATACGATACACCCTCACATATAATGGGGGAACGTTTTTGCAAATGCCATTAAAGTTATGTATATCGATACACCCTCACATATAATGAGGGAACGAAGTTATATGGGCAATAGGAAATCAAAACGATGATACACCCTCACATATAATGAGGGAACGTATTTATATTCATTAAATTCTTTTAAGTATTCGATACACCCTCACATATAATGAGGGAACCCCGGTGGTCTCCCTCTTTGCTGTCTGAGAGCCGATACACCCTCACATATAATGAGGGAACGTGGGTATAAATAGGGTGCAAAATATGTCTGCCGATACACCCTCACATATAATGAGGGAACATGCCAGGAATGTAACAGCAAGCCCCCATTTCCGATACACCCTCACATATAATGAGGGAACACTCAGTGTTTATGCGGCTTTCAGCCGTCTCAAACACCTCGTTGTGCAAATTGCACAAATGTCTTTTTGGTCTCTTATCTCTATATCTAATATGCCAGAAATTGTCACTATTGGTGCAATATTTCTTGTTTTTCTAGCTTCTTTTTTTATTTGCCATAATTAATTCCAAGCTCTACGCAATCCTCAAGATTCCATAAACCAACATTAACAGGAGTTTTTGCATTGATGTCATCAAACTGGAATAATGTGGACAGATTTTTCGCAATTCTTTTCATTAGTTTTCCATTCACGAACATTTCTCTACATGCAGCACGCATATCGTCATCATTACCATGCTCTGCTGCTAACCGAAACGCAGCCGGAAAAATCAACTCTTCCTTATATAAGTCTGCAATATCAAATACAAATGACCGGCTTTCACCATTATGGATAAACCCTAGTCCAGGAGACATTCCAAACGCGATGATTGCAGCCTGGCAGATTCCGTAAAGCAAACTGTTTCCCATTGATAAAAAACGGTTTACATCATTACTGGAATCCCATTCGTTCTGGTCATAGTCTCTGCCATCCCAGTCAACCCCGTATTGTTCTGCTAATTCTCGGTATCTTTCTTTAACACGTTTTCCCTCTGTTCCGCGCATCTGCTGCAATGAAAATTTTTCCATATTTACATCTGGATATCGAAGTTGATACATCCTACGAACTACGTCTGTATGTTTATTAACGTCTGAATAACATTTTGCCTGAATAATCAAATTTTTTGAATATTCAGACGACACCATTGATGTCGAATAGATATATTTTATATCCTGTCCACACCAGATAGCCGTACATCCTGCATCTGCAATATTTTTCATAGCAGCATGAGAAATACTGGTTCCCGGTCCTAAGAGCAAAACATTCACCATTGCTAATGGAATAATCGTTTTCTTATTTTTCTGGCATGCGGCGATAGAGAACTCGTCCTGAATGATTCTCGCATATTCAATATACAGAAACGAGAATCTGTCTTCCACTCTTGGTAGCATATCATTTGTGATTCTGGAACCAATAGATTTACTGTTTGGATTATACATGCTGCACCCCCAATACCAGACACAGCCCGGCGCCATACGGACGTGAGCGCCCAATTCCATTCTTGAGCATTTCTGTCAATTTTTCTGAGTCAGTCACATTCAGCATACACTCATATCCATAGAATGACGTGTGATGTGATTCTCCACTTACTTTTGAGACATATATATTAGTTTCAGCCACTTCATTGGTATCCAATCTATTGGCCCGGCAGGTTCAAATTTTTTCTGCAGCCACTCTGCACGCTCCCCAGGTGTTCTCAGCAACCACATACAGTTTGGATTTTTTACCATTTTTTTATTTCTTTTTTGCGGTTCAAACACACCGTAAAACCTAACAATATCGCCGTTTCTTATAGCATCCATCATATGGTTGCATTCCCTGCTGTTTAATAATTTTAATGAATCATTTGGAATGTTTTTTGGCTGGCTGTTAGACTGTACTATCATATGTACCGGTGCGTTTTCTGCACCGTTCTTTTTGGAGTCCATTATCATATATAAAACGTTTTCTTCAGCCCGGTTTCCGTCGAACATTAACATTACCGTTTTATGAACCAAATCCATGTTTCTCAATAATTTTACTTTTTTAAACTCGAATGTGCTGATATACATTATCGTCCTCCACTTCTGGCATTTCACATATGCCGTGACATACCGGTTCTGCTGGAATGCAACATTTGCTACCCAGGTAATAATCCCAAACCGGTTCATTTAATGCTGCTTCAATCTTTTTTAACAGTTCCTCTTCCGCTTTCAGATATAATACATATCTGTACCCCACAACATATTCACGCATGATGATTGATGGAGAATGTAACATTCCACCGCCTGCTGTCAACATATCAGGGGCAGATACAGTCTGAAAATCAAATAAAACATCCGGAGTTGTATTTGCTCCTGGTTTTATTGGCGCAGATGCTTTATTGTCAATATACAACTCAAAATTGTTTTTTAATTTTTCAATTCTGGAATCGCCGCGCGGATATCCCAGGGCGCAGGCAATCATGCCTGCAATCCCTGATTTTGTTGGCATCAGTTCAGTGTATCTGTAATTTGGACCGAGGCCTGTATTCCTCCACGACTGCAGCATTCCAGAGCATATTAATTTCAATGCCTTAGAATCGCTCATTCACAATCTCTCCAATCATATTCAATGCATCACTAAAATTTACGTGCTCCGCGCCAGTGATTTTATCAGCGTCTTTTCCGGCATATAATTTTTTTATGTACTGCTGACGTCCTGAAAAATCATTTGACACAAACTCATGCATTGCGGCAATAAATTTTTCATCTTCGGCTCCGCCGTATCTGTTCATTTCCTCAATGCAGCATGTATCTGCAGTTCTGTTTGTTCCGCAGTCCCTGATTGTGATATAAACTCCGACCGGGTCAGGATATGATGCAAATGCGTTCTGTCCACCAGATGGAGCAGAGCATGCAATATCGCGAACAACACAGCAGATGGCTTTCACCATCATCTCTTTGACTCGCGCCCTGTTACTTTCATCTGTCATATCAATGCCTTTGGTCATATTTTCATACAGCTGCCGAACGTCAATGCTGGCGTATTCATAGTAAACATGAGTTGCAAAATCTTTGGAATCCAGATATGCCGAGCCGCTCTGACCACTGTCCAGCTCATTTTTCATATCGGAGAGATAATTGTCCACAACAGTAAAATAATCATTATCCATAGTAGCCTGTCCAAATGAATAACTATGATTTACTGACACTGCACTCTCCACAGATTCCATAACGTCAGATGTTGTCATGCGTCCGAACATAGAGCAGTCAACACCATATGACCGCAGAGGCAGTTTCTTCTTAACCGCGCTGATAATCTGCGCTGCATATCCAGAGCCATCTTCTTTTTTCTTTTTTCCTTTTTCAGCTTCTTTTTTCAGTTTGTCCCATTCTTCCTGGCCTGTAATAACCTCACAAAAAACATCCATAATGTCTTTAATGTCATATTCTGTAAAAACGAGAATCTGGCTGGTGACATCAACTGCTTTATTTTTCAGGTCACATTTGAGAATATTTTTTACGATATATTCTGCCATCTCCTCAGCATTATCTTGGTACAGCTGAGCATCCATGGCGGCGAATTTTTTCATCAGGATGTCCTTGATTGCACGGGTTCTGTATACATGTTCCATCTCTCCGAGACATTCCTCCAGATGTTCACGCCATACCCTCTTTTTTGACTGAGATGAAATCCTGTTGTATCTTGAATTATCAATCAGGACGTCCTTCACCTGCCCTGCACCGTCACAATTCAGACGGGAAATTCCATATCTCTTACCTACATGTACTTCAATTACCAGTTTCTTATTCATTTACTTTTTCCTCCATTTTTTCTTCTTTAGAAATTCCTGCAATTGTTTTTGTCCATTCATCTTTTGTTTTATATGACCAATTTAAAACGTCAGATGTTAATTTTATGATATCAATATTGTTTTCTTTGCTGCATAACTCAACATAACGTGTTACATAATTGATGAAAATTCGTTTATCACGTTCATCAATCATATAGCCGATTTTCTGCTTTGCTGCCGCATTTCCGGCATCATACATTGTCTTTAACACGCATTCAAACGGTTTCCCGGATTCGCATCCCTGTTTAATGTATATTGCCATCATATCTGATAAAAAATCCATTTTATAAATCGCGACGTTGTCATTTCCGATGATGCTAAACAGTAACGCCTTTTGCGGCATCCGCAGCCGGTTAAACGGAATCTTCCAGGCTCTCCTTAATAACATTTTATCGTCGTCACTCAACGTCTTTACTTTTTCAAAAATTGATGCTACATCAATTTGATTTGTTACTGTGTTGTTCACTTCTCTTCTTCCTTTCTGTTCTAATTTTTTCGTATATTTTTTGTGCTTCAATTGATTTTCCATATGGTACCGGAATCTGATAAATCAACTGCCATGAATAGCCGGCCATTTTAGTAATATATTCATTTAATTTTTCTGTTAAAATTTTAGTGTAAAAATCATCATCCTCATCAATTTTTGTAATTTCCGGGATGAATTCTTTTTTGAATAACCCCTCACAATATCGCATAAAACGATTTCCTAATACACGTTCA
>OGRG01001861.1_pt1 | contig 13424 bp, 7 predicted proteins | sample 1553501 | NCBI WGS metagenome assembly OGRG01 (sample SAMEA2580018, study PRJEB22360) | human gut metagenome | biome: human gut; feature: human-associated habitat; material: faeces | place: Denmark | collected 2008/2010 | reverse complement strand
ATCTGAAACACCATCCTCATTTCTGCTTCTGTCAGTTTCATTGCCAGCCTCCTTCTAAAATGGGTATAAAAAAACGCCATAGGTTTTCAATGCCTATGGCTTGTGGGTATAGGAAAGGGGCGCTGATACTTGCATATCAACGCCCTTTGAGCCTATCAGTATTTGATTGTCTTGACTTCGCACCGTGTTTGCACCATGAAAAACATTGATTTTACTGACTTTTTCAATGTTTTCTTATCTGGTGCTACCATTTTGTGGGCTTCTTTTACTAAGTTATTGCTGTAGCTTTTTCAATTCATCAATTGATAGACCAGTAGCACGAGAAATATTCTCTAAAGACAGCAGATTAAGCTCCAATAGATGACGTGCAGTATTAAGGACACCCTTTTGAATACCAGCCTCATACTCCGCTTTCCGAAGTTTCTTCTCTTCTTCTTCCTTGTCATATTCAAATATACTCATACTGATAACCTCCGCGCGGTTCTTTCGAAGAAAATCCGCAAGAATATTTTCTTTGATACATTCATCAACAGCGCATTCCACTGCCTCGTTCAGAGACATGTCGGCTGTGTATTTTCGCACCTTTGCAACATATTGTGCATATTCCCTTAATGTTTTGCAATGTTCCATAAGAAGGGCATTGTGCCCCTCGTTGATATTTAAGACAGTTACGATCAGTTCCAGTTTTGGCTCACCCGACAGATGTTCAAAAGCAGAGGAAAGTCTGTGCTCAAAAACATCGCAAACTGGATCAGAACCATTATAAAACTCAATAAAATTAGGAGTAGGTATCTTTTGCAGGCTGGATGAGTATAAAGATTTTTGATCCAGCATTTTTTGATATTCACTGCTAATGTAAAATAAATCACGAAGTGGCATATTTGGATTGTAAGTCGACTGATGTTCGTACAGGTATAAATTCGTGTCAATGATAAATGCCAGATCGTTTTTCATTCCCATATAGATAGCGTTTTCCAAAGTAACAATCTCTAAATCATCCGGATTCGTATAGTCTCTGCTGTTTACTGCATTGTAAAGCGAGAGCAGATTCTTTTTGTCTGAAAATAACATCCGGAAAACAGTATCTTTGTAGTTGCGATTTGCAGAAACTGCTCCTGCTGTAGTTGATTTGTAACGATCTTGTGGTCGCATTGCCATAGGCTTTCCTCCTTATCACGGTGGACGGCAGATGCACATAAATGCATCGTGCCTCCGGCAGGAGAATAGAGCATTGTAAAAATAGTTTTCATCCGTTTCCTGCTTTTAAATTGGTTAATGGGTAATAAAAGCATAGATACGAAATGAATGACACCGATTGTTTTTGATAATCGAGTGCTTCCTAGAATACAGATGGCTCATCAGCCACAAAGATTTTGTAAAATATGCTTTGAGATATTGTATCATACCAACATCAGAAAATGCAATGGAGAAAATAGTAAAATTTTAAATATTATGAGTACTAAAAAAATGAATAAAAGCATTCATTCAAATCTCCGCAACAGTAGCCCAAACAAAAGAATCATGCTACAATGAACAAAGGAAGATAAAAACAGCAGAAATGCCATAGAATAACGAAGGAGATCATCAGACATGAACATAAATATTTTATATGAGGATGAGGAGGTTATTGTCTGCGAAAAACCGGCGGGGGCTGCGGCGCAGACAAGACGGTTAGGACAGGCGGACATGGAAAGCCTTCTGAAAAATTACCGGGCAGGAAAGGGAGAACAGCCGTATATCGGGGTGGTACACAGGCTGGATCAGCCGGTGCGCGGAGTGATGGTTTTTGCCAAAACAAAAGAAGCTGCGGCGGATTTAAGCCGTCAGGTGCAGACAAAAATGGCAGATAAATTTTATTATGCGGTGACAGACGGTGTGCCGGAACAGAAAAAAGGTACATTGGAAGATTACCTGCTCCGGGATGGAAAAACAAACACTTCAAAAGTGGTATCTAAAAGTACGGAGGGCGCAAAGTCAGCAAGGCTGGACTATGAAGTGACCGCACAGAATAAAACGAACGCCATTCTCCGGATCCGGTTAGACACCGGAAGGCATCATCAGATCCGGGTACAGTTAGCAAATGCAGGAATCCCGATCGTAGGGGATACGAAGTATAATTTTAAAGAGACAATGACACGGAGTGGAAACGGTCTTTTACTCTGCTCTTATAAAATCGGATTTAAACATCCAAAGACACATAAAAAAATGGAGTTCGAAATCAGGAATCCATTTCTCATCTGAGACAGAAACGCAGGAGTTACAAATAACTTCTGCGTTTTTGCTATAAAAATAGTTACTGTTCACTCAGCAGTAAAACACTTGCTGTTTTGCTGCGTAAGAAAGTGATTCAGGAGTGAGCAGACTCCTTTTGTGAAGCAAAAACTGAAATGAGTCAGCGAATCGTTACTGGAACGAAGTATGAGTGAACAGTAACGAAAAATAGAATAAAATCACGAAAAATGTCGAAAATAGAGTGGTAAAATAAGCATAATGTGCTAAAATACAAATAGGATTTAAAATTGGGTTCATAAAATAAAAAAGATGTAGTAGGAGGTATGGGTATGAACAATATTAAGGTGAGAACAAAATTAGTTATTGTAATGGTGATTGCACTGATCGCACTGGCACTATGCACCGTCATTTCCAACACAAGCCTGTCAGGACTTGGAAATAATGCGTTAGACATTATCGAGAATGATATGCGTTCCTCGTATGATGAACAGATCAAGGCACAGGTAGATAATGTAATATCTCTTTGCCAGAGCATTTACAATCGGTATGAAAAAGGTGAATATACCTTAGACGAGGCAGAAAAACTTGCAGCAGACCAGATTCGTGATCTGCGTTACGGCAATAATGGATATTTCTGGGTAGATACCTATGATGGAACAAACGTAGTCCTTCTCGGCAATGACACAGAGGGAACAAATCGTATGGATGCAGTGGACACCAATGGATTTGCGTATATGCAGGCAATCATCAGTGCAGGAAGGCAGGAAAACGGCGGTTTTACGGATTATGTATTCCCGAGAGAGGGTGAGACGGAACCATCTCCAAAACGTGCTTACAGCAAGGCATTTGAACCATTTGGCTGGGTACTTGGAACCGGAAACTACACGGACGATATTGATGAGGACGTATTGGGTGTGAAAAATGAATTTTCTTCCTATGAATCCAACAGCAGAATGGCGATCATCGGAATCGCTGTTGTCATGGAAGTAATCTTAATTTTAGTTCTGACACTGATCACAGCCAGCATTGTGAAGCCATTGAAAAAGAGTCTTACCCATATTGACGAGATAGCGCAGGGCGATTTTTCAAAAGAATTTGAACAGGATCTGTTAAAGAGAAAAGATGATTTTGGACAACTGGCAGATTCACTTGAGAAAATGCGCTCTGAGATGAAGGAACTGATTGGAGAGGTAAAATCAGAAGCATTAGAGATCACCGGCATGGTGCAGGAGATTGATACAAGTATTCGGGCATTAGATGATCAGATTGAAAATGTATCTGCGACAACGGAGGAGCTTGCGGCAGGTATGGAGGAGACAGCGGCATCTTCGGAAGAGATAAATGCAATGTCACATGAGATTGAGAGCGCTGCGAAGAGTATTGCAGAGAGATCTCAGGATGGCGCTAACGAGGCAGATGAGATCAGGGAACGTGCTGTGAAAATCAAAAAAGATACAGACGAAAATGACAGACGTACCAGATCGATTCATGAGGAGATTAATGAGAGCCTGACCAAAGCACTCGAAGATATTAAGGTTGTGGATCAGATCAATGTTCTTGCCAAATCAATCATGGATATTACCGGACAGACGAACCTTCTGGCTTTGAACGCATCCATTGAGGCTGCCAGAGCGGGAGAGGCAGGAAAAGGATTTGCGGTTGTTGCGGATGAAATCCGAGTATTGGCAGAGCAGTCCAAAGCAGCAGTTGCCCATATTCAGGAAGTGACTGGCAATGTGACCGCAGCCGTTGAGAATCTTGCAAATGATGCAGAGAGGCTGCTGGAGTTTGTCGGAAATGATGTTGTGGAGAGTCTTGGAGGATTTGCAGAAATGGCAAATTCCTATAATAGTGATGCTGCCAATGTAGATTCCCTTGTAACAGATTTCTCAGCGTCATCGGAGCAGCTGCTCGCATCCATTAACGGAGTGATGGATGCTATCTCCGATGTCAGCAAGACTGCGACAGAGGGAGCTACCGGAACAACGGATATTGCTGAAAAAGTAGGAAACGTTGTGCAGGAGGCAGAGGCAATTAAACAGAAGGCAGAGACAACCTATCATTCTGCTGAAAAACTACAGAAAAATGTGGAACGTTTTATTGTTTAACGGATATGGGATATTGATATAGAATGTGACAAAACAGCAAGCGTGTTTTGGGAGCAAAAGGGAATCGTATGATAGATAAGTATTATAACGGGGTTATTGAACAGGTTGTAAGTGGAATTGGGAATGTAGAACATAACAGTATCCTTGTGCGGTATAGCAATGATTTTTCCATATGGGATTTAGAGAGTGTCAATCATTACAAGGATCAGTCAGACATCTTTTTTACCTGTCATGAGTTTTCTTATAACAAGATTGCAGAGGCTTATGAACCGTATCTGGGACTGATCCGGCAGATGTTTCACAGGTATTGCAGTGGCACACTGGAAGAGTTTATGGAAGAATGTGATGTCTACAAGCTTCAGAGACCTGTATTTGAAAGTTATTTTGAAAACGGATTTTGCGAGAGAACGGAACAGATCCTGATCGATGAGGTAGAGTATGAGCAGGAACGCATGCGCAATTCGATCGTGACGATGCTTCAGAAATTATCAGAGATCCGTCCGGTCGTCATTGTGTTGAACCGCTTTCAGCTGGCTTCGAAAAGTACCATGCAGCTTACCAACAGACTGCTTCAGACAAAGAATAAAAATATCGGCATTGTCTTGGGAGTCAATGATGTGCAGTCGATTCCGGAATTTGCACATGAAGAGTGGGATGCAATCTGTGAGAGTATGGATGACCGGAACATGGTGTACCATATCGGAAATGCAGGCAGGAACATGGAACCGGATGTCATGGACTATTACTCTGATTATGAGAGTGACGATGGCTATCGGAAACTGAATAATCTGGTATACTTTCTGGATTTTGACCAGGCAGACCATCATCTGAGCAAGATTGAGCGCCGGATCAAGTTTGATAACTTTACGATTTCTGAGAAAAAGCATTATCAGCTTTTGCTGTTACAGATTATGGTGTCGGTACTGCAAAGAGATATTGCGAAGGCTCTGGAATCCTGCGAAGATCTGGAAAAACTGCAGGATCAGGAGAAAGAGGGAGCATTTTATTATAATTTCTGGATGGCAACTTCTTACATGTATCTTGGAAAGTTAGAGGAAGCCATGATTTATGTACAGAAGGCAAAGGAGTGCGGAGAAGCGCTGGGGGATGATTTTTTAGTGTTCCGTGCAGAACTTTTAAAAGCGCAGAACCAGATGTCCGGCTGGTGCAATATTTTCTTCTGTGCCCAGGATATTGAGATCAGCGATAAACTGATCGAGAAGCTGAATGCGTACCATTACAAAAATCATCTGGCGCATATTTATATTTATGCATACGACAATAAACCGGAGATCGTGGCAAAAGCGTACCGGTCGGAAGCATTTCTGATTTATTTTTCCAAGGGCGTTGCGCTTGCAAAAGAGATTGGCAATGAGCAGCTTATCAGCATTGCATATCGGAAAAATATCATGATAGCATCCACAAATGGCGAGTACGAAGTTTCCCTGTTATATTCGATCCGTACCTATGAGGCGATGAAAGATGTTGACAGCGTGGAGGGCGGAAGGATCTATTCCGGTATTGCGTATAATTTATGTGCAATGGGAGAAAATGAGAGAGCCCAGAGCTATTACAACAAGGCAATTAAGATATTATGTAAACTGAGAAAGCCGGAGGATATTGCAGAAGTACATTATAATATGTCATTGAACTGCGTTATGCTGGGGCAGTATGACAAGGCGCAGGAATACCTGACACAGTGTATGAAAGCGATCGAAAAGCTGCATCTGAACAGTCTGCGTGTCTGCAACCTGTCCAAACTGTATGGATTGTTTGCTCTGGTTTCCATTTTACAGGGAAACCGTTTTAACTGTGAGCGGTATCTGTATAGCTGCCGCCAGTTTTTGAATTATATTTTCGAGAAGGAAAAGACAGAAAACAACCTCGCCACTGTGCATGACTACGCAAAGGCAGATGATGATATGTTCCTCTATACGTTTTCCAAGGCATTATTAGCACAGCATGACGGAGACAACGAGGAGGCGCTAAAATTATATGAGCAGGCAGATATTTATTTAAAGAGAGCAGAGGGAAACCAGTTTTTCTGTTATGTGCTGTTCCGAAGGAACAGGATGGAATGCTTCAGGAATGCAGGAAAAGAGATCCTTTATGAGCAGGAAGAGTTTATTTTAAAACAGTATGAAGAGACACATCGTATCATGTTCCATGAGTACGCGGAGGATATGAAAGATCTTCTGCCACCGGTAGATGACGACTGTGAGGAATTATCAACCAGGGAAATCGAGGATCTGTTAAAGCAGGAGAGCGTGGAGCGGGCATATAAGAGTAAGAAAGAACAGCTCGACTTTATTTCTATCTGGCAGAAACTGATCGATGTAAATGGTATCACTGCAAAAGAGATGCTCAATATGGTCATGAAGACATTTTTAAATCATTTTGACGTCGACCGGGCAGTCTATATCCGCTATAGCGAGAGGGTGCCGCAGGTACTTTACAATGACACAGAGAAAGAGATGACGCCGGAGATCATGAAGATCATGGAAAAATCCATGCGGAAAAATGCGGGTGGATTTGTGATCTCCAAGATCAGCAGCAATTATTCTGAACATCAGGATATCACATCGATTTTTGGTGATGAAGATGTGTGTTCTATGGTGGCGATCCCATTTTTTAACAACGCAAAAATCGAGAATATTGTCATCACCTATGTGCTGATGAAGGATAACTGGCATTCCTCGGTGAACCGTTATATGCTTGATGAGGACGATCTGAACTTTTATCAGCTTCTGTTCCGTGAGGTGCGTTACGCATTGAACAGGCTTGATGCCTATGACAAGATTTATGAGATGAATACAAAACTGTATATGTCGGCAGTTACAGACCAGCTGACAGGGTGCTATAACCGTGAAGGGTTCTACCGCAAATTAGACGCACTTCTGAAAGAGATCGCAGGGGAAAAAAGAAAACCAAAGCTGGGAGTGATGTTTATTGACCTGGACAATTTCAAACACTATAATGATACGTACGGACATGATGTGGGCGATTTCGTTCTGATCAAAATGGCTGATATTTTTACGGAAGTCTGTGGAAAAGATGGTTTTGTGTGCCGTTATGGCGGGGATGAGTTCCTGATCTTCCTTTATACAGATGACAGGGATATTTTCAAAGAAAAGGCAGAGCGTATCTATCAGATTATTGATGAGGCAGACGGATTTTCGGCGGAGATCAGTGAAAAACTCGGACAGTCATTCTCAATCGATAAACAGCATCAGATCTCCTGCTCCATCGGTATTGCAGCCGGAGACCATATCTGTACGGAAAATGATATGACAGAGATGATCAAGAGGGCGGATGATCTGTTATATTCGATCAAAACAACGGCAAAAGGAACCTATCGTATATGAAAATCGTTTTACCTGAGAAAGTAACTTATATTATTGACACACTGACACAGCATGGCTTTGAGGCCTATGCTGTAGGTGGGTGCGTCCGTGATACGATGTTAGGACGGATTCCTATGGACTGGGACATCACGACATCAGCAAAACCGGAACAGGTAAAAGAGTTATTCCGACATACCATAGATACTGGGATCCAGCATGGAACGGTTACCGTGATGCTTGAACATGAGGGATTCGAGGTGACCACATACCGTATAGACGGGGAATATGAGGATGCAAGGCATCCTAAGGAGGTACAGTTTACTTCCAATCTGTTAGAAGATCTGAAGCGCCGCGATTTTACGATCAATGCCATGGCTTACAATGATAAGGATGGGCTGGTCGATGCGTTTGATGGTGTGGGAGATTTAGAGCGCGGTGTGATCCGGTGCGTGGGAGCTGCTGTGGAGCGTTTTACGGAGGACGCGCTTCGTATGCTGCGTGCAGTGCGGTTTGGAGCGCAACTTGGCTTCTCTATTGAAGATGAGACAAGAGAGGCGATTGTTTCCCTGGCACCAAACATTGCAAAAGTGAGTGCAGAACGTATTCAGATCGAAATGGTAAAACTTCTCACGTCCGGACATCCGGAACTGCTGCGCACGGCCTATGAGACAGGACTTACCGCAGTTTTTCTGCCGGAATTTGACGAGATGATGAAAACACCGCAGAATAATCCGCATCACTGCTATTCTGTGGGGGAGCACACGCTGCATGCCCTGATGGAGATACAGCCGGATAAAGTGGCGCGTATTACAATGCTGTTACATGATGTGGCAAAACCGATGTGCAGAACCACGGACGAACATGGCGTGGATCACTTTTATGGACACCCACAGGAAGGAAGTCTTGTGGCAAGGAAGATTTTGCGGCGGCTGAAGTTTGACAATGATACAACCGACCGGGTATGCAGACTGATCTTATGCCACGACGATAATCCGCCTTTGCAGGAGCGGACGGTCCGCAGAGCAATCTACCGGAACGGTGTGGATCAGTATCCGCTGCTTTTTGCAGTAAAAAGAGCGGACATGCTGGCACAGAGTGCATACAGGCGGGAGGAAAAAGCAGAGTATTTAAAGGAATACGAAGAAATATATGAGCAGATCATGGCGAAGCGGCAGTGCCTTTCCATAAAGGAACTTGCGGTTACGGGAACGGATCTGATCGCAGATGGAATGCAGCCGGGAAAGGCGATCGGCGAGACGCTGAAACAGCTTTTGGAGTATGTGCTGGAACACCCGGAGGACAACACGAAAGAAAAATTAATGGAACAGGTTCATAATATCGCATCCCCTCACATATGATGAATTGACACGGCAGGAGAGCATTTTGCTCTCTTATCGCAGATTCATCGTATGGAGGGGATTTTCATGTATATCAGGCCGGAACAGATAGCAGAACAATATGAGATGGAGGTAAAGTCTATTTCGAAGGGAAGGGACTGTTTTTTGTGTGAAACAGATCTCGGAATGCGCGCACTGAAGGAGTATAGGGGCTCTGTGGAGCGTGCGGAATTTCTGGCTGGAATGCTTGATTTCCTGAAGGGGCAGAATATTGTGGCAGAGCAGATCTTTTATACAAAAGAAGGGGAAATTTTTGCCAGGGACGAAGAGGAACAGAATTATCTGCTATTGTCAGTTTTCCGTGGAGCCGAGTGCGATACGAAGAGCAGGGAGGACATGGTGTATGCGGTAAGACTGCTCGCTGGTTTACATAATGCAACTGAACAGTATCCGGACGAGGTGCCTGAGTTTGTAAAAATGAATCCTAACGCCCTGCTTTTGCTTTATGAAAAACATAATCGTGAATTGCGGCAGGTGCGCAACTATATCCGTGGCAGAAAACAGAAAAATGAGTTTGAGGAAATGTTTATGCGTCAGTTTGCAGGCTTTTTTGAAAAGGCACAAGCTGTCACAGAGCAGTTACAAAATATGGAGATTCGTGAGGAGTTGACTGGCTTCTGCCATGGGGATTATAACCAGCACAATGTCATTTTTTCGAGAGAGGGCGTGGCAATCGTCAATTTCCTTAATTTTTCCTATCAGATCCGGGTGAGTGACCTCTCAAATTTTGTGCGGAAGATGATGGAAAAAAATAATTGGAACACGTCGCTTGGAATGGAGTTGATCGGGGCATATGATTCCGTGCGGAAACTAAAGCCACAGGAATTGTCCTATCTGTATTTTTACCTTGCGTACCCCGAGAAATTCTGGAAAATTGCAAATCATTATAGTCATTCCCACAAAGCATGGCTTTCCGGCAGAAACACAGAAAAACTCAGCAAAGTGGTCGCGCAGGAAGGGGCAAGAGAGCATTTTTTGCAGACGCTTGCAGGGAAAGTGGGAAATAGGATATAATTAGGTAACAGCGAAACTCCTCATAGGTTATGTCGAATTGTGGAATACCAACAAAAACATTCAAGACACGCTCTCGCTAAGTGCCGGCGGCTCCCCAGTGTCTTTCATGTCTTTTGTTGATATTTCACAATTTAATTCACATTTTTACGAGTTTCGCAATTTACATGATTTGTATGACACATAAGAGGTGATATGTTGAGAAAATTAAGATACATGTATTATAGCATTATTTTAAGTATGATTTTATTAGCGGGGTGCGGACAGCAGACAAGACCGGTCTCGACTGCACAGTATTATAATCCGGCGAAAGAGACAGCGGCAGATACTGAGGAAGCAGAGGGTGCAGGGGCGGAGACATCGATCGGAACCGATCTCTATCTGATCATTGGCAATGACATGACCAATGAACAGTTGAATTTAAAGCAGCTTGCATCAGGAAAGCAGTATCTGTATGTTTATTCATTGTCTACAGACTTTCTGGATAAATACGGAAACAGTGCAACAACGATGGATTTTGAGCCGGGCAGGGTGATCCATATTGGAAAAAAAGATGGCGAAGGACGGCTCTTGCAGGCACAGATCGCGGATGAAGTCTGGGAATATTCGGATATCACAAAATATTCGGTAGATACAGAGCGTGGGATTTTCAAAATTGCGGATTCCAAGTATTCGTATGACGCAGATTTGTTCGTGGAATCGAATGGAGAAAAAATCCGTCTGTCCGACCTGAACGAAAAAGATGAGATCCGTGTCGTTGGAATCGGAACAAAAATATTATCCGTATCCGTCACTACCGGACAGGGAACTCTGGAGTTAAAGAATACATCCGTATTTGAGGGAAGTTTTATTCAGGTGGGAAGTAAGATTTTTGCACAGATCACACACAATATGAAGCTGGAGATCCCGGAGGGAACTTATACGGTTACCGTTGCAAATGAAGGATATGGCGGCAGCACAGAGGTGGAGATCGCAAGAGGGGAGACCTGCACGCTTGATCTGGATGAATTAAAAGGTGAGGGCCCTAAGACCGGAAGTATCATATTTTATATTGATGTGGAGGGAGCAACGCTTTCCATTGATGGGGATACTGTGGATTACAGCGCACCTGTGGTACTGACCTATGGCGTGCACACATTGCATGCGGAGGCAGAGGGATACGACGATTTTGATAAAAAGCTTTTTGTTAACTCTGCGGCAGCGAATATCGATATCTCTCTTACCGGAGACGGTACTACGTCAGACAATGACATGACAGAGGGCACAGAGTCTGTGGAGGAGACCGAAACTGCTGAGACAGAGACAAAAGACAGTGAGGAGGAGACAAAGAGTACAGAAAAAGATTCGGAGACGACAGACAAGTCCACGGACAAAGATGTCACATCCGATTATCTGGCAACACTTTCAGATCTCATCACATCGTTGAATAAGTAAGAAGATGTAACTATTCAGAACCTCATTCGCAAAATCGCTCTTTCGGAGCTTTCCTTGAATAACAAGCATGCTTGTTATTTGCTCATTGTGGTTACTTCGCCAAAGAAATTTTCAAAATTATGCTCATTCATGCAAGCATGATTCGCAAATTTTTGAAAATTGCCCTGGCTCTGAATAGTTACAAAAAAATAACTTGAAAATAGCGGCTGACAAAGCTAAACTATAAACGAGATCAATACAGGGAGGAAATAATTATGGGATACAAAGAAATGTATGAAGAATGGTTAAACAATCCATACTTTGACGATGCAACAAAAGCAGAATTAAAAGCGATCGAGGGGAATGAAAAAGAGATCGAAGACCGTTTTTATATGGATCTTGAGTTTGGTACGGCAGGTCTTCGCGGCGTGATCGGTGCCGGAACAAACCGTATGAATGTCTATACAGTCCGCAAGGCAACACAGGGACTTGCAAATTATATCAACAATGTGCATGCGCAGGAGAAAGGGGTAGCAATTGCATATGATTCCAGACATATGTCACCGGAATTTGCAGATGTTGCTGCTTTATGTCTTGCTGCAAATGGAATTCAGGCGTATGTATTCGAATCACTTCGTCCGACACCGGAACTTTCCTATGCAGTCCGCAAGTTAGGTTGTACCGCAGGAATCAATATCACAGCCAGCCATAACCCACCGGAATACAATGGATACAAAGTATACTGGGAGGATGGTGCACAGATCACGCCACCTCATGATACCGGAATTATGGCAGAGGTGAAGAAAGTCACAGATTATGCGGCCGTTAAGACGATGGACAAAGATGCCGCAGTTGCAGCAGGTCTTTATCAGGTGATCGGAGCAGATATCGATGATCCATACATAGAAGAACTGAAAAAACTGATCCTTCATCAGGATTGTATTGACAAAGTGGCAGGAGAGTTAAAAATCGTGTACTCTCCACTTCACGGAACCGGAAATATCCCGGTGCGCCGTGTGTTAAAAGAACTTGGATTCAAAAATGTATATGTCGTTCCGGAGCAGGAACTCCCGGATGGAGATTTCCCAACCGTAAGTTATCCAAACCCGGAGGCAGCAGAAGCATTTGAATTAGGACTTGCTTTAGGCAAAAAAGTGGATGCTGATCTCATCCTTGCAACAGACCCGGATGCAGACAGACTTGGCGTTTATGTAAAAGATTCCAAGACCGGGGAGTACCACAGCCTGACAGGTAACATGTCCGGATGCCTGATCGGCGATTATGTGATCGGTCAGAGAAAAGCCCTGTACGGACTGCCGGAAGATGGAGCATTTATCCGCTCGATCGTTTCCACCAATATGGCAGATGCAATTGCAAAATATTATGGAATCCAGCTTGTAGAAGTTTTAACAGGATTTAAATTCATCGGACAGAAGATTCTTGAGTTTGAAAAAACCGGAAAAGGAACCTACCTCTTTGGTATGGAGGAAAGCTATGGCTGTCTGACCGGAACATATGCAAGAGATAAAGATGCTGTCGATGCTTCCATGACACTGTGCGAGGCAGCAGCTTACTATAAGACGAAGAATATGACACTCTGGGATGCTATGCTTGCAATGTATGAGCGTTACGGATACTACAAAGATGATGTGACTGCTATCACTTTAAAAGGTATCGAGGGACTTGCCAAGATCCAGGAGATCATGAATACACTGAGAGAGAATGCCCCGGCAGAGATTGGCGGTTACAAAGTAACGGCAGTGCGTGATTATAAGAAGGACACCATTACAGATACTGCAACAGGCGCTGTAAAACCGACCGGTCTTCCGGCTTCCAATGTTTTATATTATGAGCTGGAGGATGATGCATGGGTATGTGTAAGACCATCCGGTACAGAGCCAAAAGTGAAGTTTTATCTG
>OGRG01001858.1_pt1 | contig 13432 bp, 8 predicted proteins | sample 1553501 | NCBI WGS metagenome assembly OGRG01 (sample SAMEA2580018, study PRJEB22360) | human gut metagenome | biome: human gut; feature: human-associated habitat; material: faeces | place: Denmark | collected 2008/2010 | reverse complement strand
CAGCGGATACACGATCAGCGTAACCATGATCGTATAGATCAGTTCCGGCACAATGATCCTGCCCAGATAATACGGGAACTTAAAATCACTTTTCAGAAGGAACATCAGAAAACAGATCACGATCCCATACAGAAACTCACTCAGTGTGATCAGGAACAGCGGAAGTTTGATATCCTCATCAAAGAAAAGCTGCTCAAACAGACCATTCAATGCTCCCACCAGCAGATAGATCAAGCCGTAAAATCCAATGATATCTCCACACTGAACATCCAGTAACAGCCCCGCTGCCAGTCCGATCCACATTCCCTCCTTCGGCCCTCTCATAAAACCAAAAGCTGCTGTAACGATCAGTAGCAGGTTTGGTTTGATCCCGGCCAGTTCCAGATGAGGAAATACCGTACTCTGAAGAAGATAGGCAGCCAGCAGGATCACCGCTGTCGTGATAAATCTTTTAAACTTCAACATCTTCATTTCCGTATTCCTCCTATTTTTTATCTCCTCCGGTCAGATCTGCTTTGGTGGATGTAATAATCAGTACCTCCTGCAGATTTTTAAAATCAACAGCCGGTGTAATATATCCGGACCGGGTCAGATTATTGGAATCAACCGTCACTTCACTGACATATCCGATCAGGATTCCCTGCAGATACTTGTCACTGATATAAGATGTAACAATCTGATCTCCAACGGAAACTGTATTATCATTATTTTCCATCTGGCTGAAACGGATCTGTCCGTCACTCATCAGTGAAAGATCTCCGCTGACCACGCACCGGTCAGATGTAGACAATACCATACCGCTCACATTGCTGGAGTCATCTACGATTGAACGGACTTTCGCCCAGGCTGGCCCTACATCTGTCACGATTCCGACCAGTCCGCTTCCTGCCATAACATTCATATCTTTTGCGATTCCGTCATTGCTTCCCTTATCAATGGTAAATGTACTGAACCAGTTGCCTGAATCATTTCCAATGACATGTGCTGCTGTCTTCTTATAATCTGAATAGCTCTGGTCTAACTGATATAACTCCTGCAGCCGTTCAAGCTCATACCGTTCCTGCTGGAGATTATTGTTCTCGATCACCAGGGAATCCACCTGCTCCTGAAGCTTTTTGTTCTCAGCCCGTACTTCTTTCAGGGTCTGGAAATTATCTTTCATATCTCCCATCCAGCTTCCGATATGGTTGATTCCTTTCTGAAGCGGAACTACCGTAACCTCCGCGATCATCTTAAAAGGTCCTTTTGTCTTTTCAGAAACTACGGATAACGTCATCATTAAAATACAAAAAACGGAAAGTCCGATCAATAAATATTTATTAAAGGCTGATGCCTGCGTCTTCTTTTTTTTCATAATCTTATCTTAACCACCTATAATTCTGATCTAACATAGAATAGCTTAATTTTTTATAATACTCCTTGTCCAGTATGATCTTCTGAAGCCCTTTCACTGCACATAATTCCGGATCAGGTACCGTAAAAACCTTCAGTCCGGTCCTTTCTCCCAGATATGTAGGAAAGCCCTTAAGACCTGCAACACCACCGGTCAGATAGATTCCCCTGGCCTCGATCGCCCTTCTGACATCCGGCGGGGTTCGCGTGAGCATGGATCGGATTGCCTCTGCACATTCTTCCAAAGGCTCCTTGACCGCCGCACGCACAAGACTGATCTGTATCTCAGTATGTGCCGGGACACCGGAAGTCAGATCCCTGCCATAGACTCTTTTTGCATCCTCTGTTCCGTCTTCAAATACTGCAAATTCTTTTCTCAGACGTTCAGCCGTGCTTTTCCCGATCAGGAACTCCCGGTTTCTCCTGACCCGTCCGGCAATCGCTGCATCCAGCGTTTCTCCACCGGTCTTCAGCAGCCGGTTCATGACCATTCCGCCGCGGGAAAGCACCGACAATTCTGTAGTGCCTCCACCAAAGTTGGCAATAAAAATCCCGGTCTCGTTCATCACATCCAGCCCCAGTCCGACGGCATCTGCCAGTCCCCGTTCCACAATCCTGACTGACTTTGCCTTTGCCTCGGAATGCATCACAAGATCATAAAACGCTTTCTTTTCCACTTCCGTCACATCGGTCGGTACTGCGATCATATATTCCGCTCCACGGGCAAACTGATGATCTGTCTTCAGAAGACTCCCCAGTAAATACTGCATATCATCAAATCTCGCGATTACTCCGTTCTTCATCGGAAAAAGGATCTCAACATTCTCCGGTGCTTTTTCATACATCTTATACGCTTCATTTCCGACGGAAAAAATATATTTTTTATCCTTCATGGCTATCACATTTTTTTCCCGCCAGATCCGTACTTTCTTTTTATCAAAAATCTTGATCTCGTATGTCCCAAGATCCAGCCCATATATATTCCTGGCCATTCTAAAACCAACCCCTTAATTTCTTAACCCGGATTCCCGCAAAAGAAACCCTTTTCCCTCAGACTTATATAACGATTATCTCCTATGATGATATGATCCAGCAGCTCGATACCGATCAGATCTCCTGCTTTTCTCACTCTCTGCGTCAGAAGAATATCTTCCTGACTCGGAGTCGGATCACCACTTGGGTGATTATGAAGCAGAATGATGGATACTGCATTCTTCTTCAGAGCTTCAAGGAAAAGTTCCCTCGGAGATACGAGCGTTGCATTGACCGTTCCCACTGATATGTCACTGGCTCCGATCAGTCTTGCTTTTGTATTCAGCAAAAGTAGTTTCATCACTTCTTTCTGCCGATGCCGCATATCTTCCATATAGTAACGGGCGATCGTATTCGGAGAAGAAAAATCCAGCCCCTCCAGAGCTTCTGCCTTCGCCATCCTCCTTGCAAGCTCAGCAAGACAGCGGATCTGGATTGCTTTCACTTTGCCGATCCCCCTGACCTGCCGAAGCTGTTCCACTGTCCATTGCGGAAGGTTCACAAGGCCACCCCGATCTGTCTCCGGATGCAGAATCTTCTGTGCGAGCCGGAGTGAATTCTCCCCTTTTGTTCCGGTTCGCAAAAGCACTGCCAGTAACTCTGCATCTGTCAGATTCTCTGCTCCATACTGTTCGCACTTTTCATAAGGCCGCTCTTCGCGGTACATCTCTTTTATCTTAACATTTTCATTATTTTGCATCTATATCATACCACTGCGACGATAGAATACAACGACTAATTTTAGCACAGTTTCCAAAAAGTGTATAGAGATGAATCATTAAAAAAATGTGAATTTAAGAAACCTTAAGATTCATAACGACGGATGATCTCTTCCGCAACTTTGATCCCGTCCATGGCAGCAGACGTGATCCCGCCTGCATACCCGGCGCCTTCCCCACACGGGTAGATCCAGGATATTTTTTCAGAAACGCACTGTTCATTTCTCTCGATCCGCACCGGTGAAGAAGTTCTGCTTTCCACACCACTCAGCAATACATCCTCTCCAGCAAAGCCTCTGATCTTATGATCCATTGCAAGGATTCCATCCTCAAGCGACAGCGAAAGTTCCTTTGGAAAGATCTCCCGGACATTTGCCAGTGTATACGCTCCTTTGATGCAGGGACTTACTGTTCCATATTCTGTGCTGATCCGGTTCTTCCTGAAATCCTCAAATCTCTGTACCGGTACTTTTCCCCGTCCGGCTTTCCAGGCATTTTCCTCAAGCTTTCTCTGAAATGCGATTCCTGCAAGAGCATCCTCTGATCCAAAATCTTCCGGTGTCACAGTTACAATCACCGCACTGTTCGCATTTTTTCCGGCCCGGTCGCTGTAGCTCATTCCATTGACTGCAAGGCGGTGTTCTTCCGAAGACGCATTGACCACATACCCTCCCGGACACATGCAGAAGGTATATACGCCCCGTCCGTTTGTGAGATTTTCTGTCAGCTTATATGCGGCTGCCGGGAGTTCTTTTCCCCGGCTTCTTCCGTACTGCGACTGATCGATCAGTTCCTGCGGATGTTCCACCCTGACCCCCACTGCGAAAGATTTGGCACGCATCGGAAGCTGATGCCGGTTCAGCATCTCAAACGTATCTCTCGCACTGTGTCCGATTGCAAAAACTGCAACTCCTGCCAAAATTTCTTCTGTTCCATTAACCTGAAGGCAATGCTGCTCCACAAGAAGATCTGTCACCTGAGAATGAAAAGAAAATTTTCCTCCCAAGCGTAAAATTTCTTCACGCATTTTCCTGACAACTTCAATCAGGATATCGGTTCCGATATGTGGTTTCTGCACATATAAAATATCCTCTGCCGCCCCGAATTTTACAAATGTCTCCAGGACAAACCGGTTTCTTCCGTTCTTATCTTTTACGAGTGTATTCAGCTTTCCGTCCGAAAAAGTTCCGGCTCCGCCTTCACCGAACTGTACGTTGGAATCTGGATTCAAAACCCCGGTTTCCCAGAAATGTTCCACATCTGACTTTCGCTTCTCCACGTCTGCCCCACGTTCCAGCACCAACGGACGATACCCCTCTTTTGCCAGTACATAAGCACAGAACAGACCTGCCGGTCCGCTTCCGACGATTACCGGTCTTCCGTTTAATTTCTCCGTTCCATGTGGCGGAACCTGATATGGACGTTCCTCTATATGCGAAACATTGCTCCCCTTTTTATGCTTTAACAGCATCGCTTCATTTTTCACTTTTACATCCACTGTATAGACATAAAAAAGCTCCGGTTTCTTTCTCGCATCCAGTGACTGTCTGCGGATCTGATAAGAGATCAGTTCCTCCGGGCGGATGTGAAGCTGTCTGACCAGCTTTTTTTCAAGCTGCTCTTTTGTATGTGGAATCGATAATTTTAACTGACTGACTCTTATCATATGATTCATTTCTCCAATCTCATTTTCACTCTTTCGTTGCTGCCGATTTTCCTGCCAGCACACCACTGGCAACTGCAAAGGAAATATTATATCCTCCGCAGATCCCGTCAACATCTACGATCTCTCCTGCAAAATACAACCCCGGAACAAGTCTGGACTCCATTGTATCTGCATGGATCTGCCGCGTATCAACACCTCCGCAACAGATCTGTGCCTGTTCAAAGGAATTCGTACCCGTGACCTGTACTTTAAATTCTTTGATCAGCCAGGTCAGGTGCCGGAGTTCTTCCTCCGTCAGAGTTCCCACTCTTTTTTCTTTCGGGATCCTGGCAAATTTCAGCCACAGACCGGAAAGCTTTTTATGAAATAATCCGGTCAGAAAATGCTCCGCGGTTTTTTCTGGTCTGTTTCTGGCTCTTTTTCTTAAAAAGTCCAGCATTTTCTCCGTAGAAAGTTCCGGCATAAAATCGATCATCGCCTCTACTTTTTTCCCTTCATACAATCCTCTCGAAGCATATCTGCTGACCTGGAATACCGGGATTCCTGAAAGTCCGTACGCAGCAAGCTGCAATTCTCCTGTATCAGAAGCCGCCTCCGCTCCATCTGTATAAAGAATGATCTTTCCGTTCACTCTTACCCCTGCAATATTTTTAAAAAACTTTCCACTGCACCGAAGCTGCACCAGTGCCGGGAGAACCGGAATCAGGCTATGCCCCATTTTTTTTGCAATATCATACCCCGATCCATCTGATCCGGTCACCGGAGCCGCCTTGGAACCGGCACATAAGATCACCCGGTCTGCCTGAAAACTTTTTCCCTCCGCACAGATCTTAAATCCATTTTTTTCTCTGCGGATCTCCAGGCAGCGGACACCGGTATGCACCTCCACACCGGTCCTCTCCAGTTCTTCCTGCAAAGTCTCTGCCACAGAAGAAGCCTGATCTGAATTGGGATAAATATAACCGTTTCTGTCCTTTGGATAAATTCCCATCTCCTGAAAAAGCTCCAGAATCTTTTCTGCCGGGAACTTCTGCATGACCTTCCACGGAAATTCCGGATCATCTGAACGGTAACACTGCGGTGTCTGCACCCGGTTCGTATAGTTGCATCTTCCGTTCCCGGTCACCAGTATCTTTTTTCCGGTCATCTCTTTCTGTTCCAGCAGCAGCACATCAGCCCCCTGCTCTGCCGCGGTAACCGCAGCAGTCATTCCCGAAACTCCGCCACCGATCACTGCGATCCGATTTTTCTTTTTCATTCTGCTCCCTCTCACGCCTGTTCAATCTGTTCCCGGCTGACTACCCCTGCGTCCAGCAGACTCTGCAATGATTTCAGGATGCCAAGTTTCGCATGATACCAGGTCAGTCCTCCCTGGAAATAAACTGCATACGGAGGTTTGACCGGACCATCCGCACTTAACTCAATGGAAGATCCCTGCACAAAAGCTCCTGCTGCCATGATCACATCACTGTCATACCCCGGCATTGCCCATGGTTCCGGACTTACATAGCTGTCCACCGGAGCTGCTGCCTGGATTCCTTTACAGAAAGCGATCACACCTTCCGCAGAGCCGAGGGTCACTGCCTGAATGATATCATGACGGGATTCTTTTCCATCCGGTACTACCGGATATCCCAGTCCTTCATAAATATTGGCTGCAAAGACTGCCCCTTTCAACGCACCGCATACCACAGTCGGTGCAAGGAAAAATCCCTGATAAAATGACTGCATGACTCCGAGAGATGCCCCCACTTCTTTTCCCAGTCCCGGAGAAGTCAGCCGGTAAGCACAGTTCTCGATCAGATCTTCCCGTCCGGCAATATATCCACCGATCGGTGCAAGGCCGCCTCCCGGATTTTTGATCAGAGAACCGACGATCATATCTGCTCCCACATCACTCGGTTCAATCCGCTCTACAAATTCTCCATAGCAGTTATCTACCATACAGATCACATCCGGTCTTCTCTCTTTAATAAAAGCAATCAGTTCTCCGATCTTTTCTACGGAATAGCTCGGTCTTGTCTGATATCCTTTGGAACGTTGGATCGTCACCAGCTTTATCTTTTCATTCAGGGCTGCCTCAATAGCCGGATAATCGAAATATCCGTCTTCTAAAAGTTCCACCTGCCGGTAAGTAATCCCATACTCCGCAAGAGATCCCTTGGATGGACGGATACCGATCACTTCTTCCAGTGTATCATACGGCTTTCCGACCGGAGAGAGCAGTTCATCGCCCGGACGCAGATTGGCAGCCAGTGCCAGTGCCAGTGCATGCGTTCCACAGGTAATCTGTGGACGTACCAGGGCTGCCTCGGTATGAAATACCGACGCATAAACCGACTCCAGTGTATCCCTTCCAAGATCATTATACCCATAACCGCTCACATAATTAAAGCAGCCTTCACTGACCCGGTTCTCCTGCATCGCCCGGATCACTTTCATCTGGTTATATTCTGCATTTTTGTCAAATTCTTCAAACCGTTCTTTCAGCCGGCTCTCTGTCCTCTGCCCGTACTCCCATACTTCTCTGGAAATTCCAAGTCCTTCATAGATTTTTTCTGTATCTGTTATTCCCATTTTCTTTCCTCTTCTTTTACCTGATTATCTCTTTTTTTCTGAGCTGATCCAGCATAAATGTGATCAGCTTGTCTTCATCTCTTCCGACAACACTTTTATCTATCCAGATCACATCCCGTTCTCTTCTGAACCACGTCAACTGACGCTTTGCGAAATGCCTTGTATCCCGCTGGATGATCCTGACTGCCTCTTCAAGCGGATATTCTCCTTCAAAATAGCCGAACAGCTCTTTATATCCAAGCCCCTGCATGGATACGTTTTCCCGTTTCAGCCCGCGTTTTCGCAGTGCCTCCACTTCTTCGGTCAGTCCCTGCTCCATCATTTTTTCCACACGGCGGTCGATCCGTTCATATAACCTTTTTCTCTCATCTGTCAGAACAAAATATGCAGACCGGTATGCAGCTTCTTTTTCTCGTTCTTTCTCATTATGCTCAGAAATTTTTGTTCCCGTCTGATGATAAAATTCCAATGCACGGATCACCCGCTTCACATTATGACAATGGATCTGGCCGGCTGATTCCGAATCTGCCTCCTGGAGCAACTTATGGAGATACTCTTCTCCTTTTTCCTCCGCGAGCTGCTCCAGTTCTTTCCGGTATGTGTGATCTGTCTCATTTTCCGTAAAATCTATATCATACAGAAGTGCCTGGATATAGAAACCTGTCCCGCCTACAACGATCGGGATATGACCACGTTCATAAATCCCCTTCATTGCCTCCTTTGCCAGTTCCTGAAAACGTACTACGTTAAACTCCTCTTCCGGTTCCAGCACATCGACCAGGTGATGAGGAACTCCTTCCATCTCTTCCGGTGTGATCTTGGCCGAACCTATGTCCATTTCTTTGTATACCTGCATGGAATCTGCTGAAATAATCTCTCCGCCTACAGCTTTTGCAAGTCCGATGGAGGCAGCAGTTTTGCCGACTGCCGTCGGACCGGTCAGAATGATCAGCGGCTTCTTTTCTTCTTTTTCCACTCTGTTCTCCTTATATGATTCGCTTAAATTTCTTTTCAAGATCATGCTTTGTCATGGCAATGATCGTCGGTCTTCCATGAGGGCAGTGATATGGATTATCCAGGGTCAGCAGTTCAGCTATCAGCTCGTCCACCTCCTGTGCAGACAATCGGTTATTTCCTTTGACTGCCGCCTTGCATGACATGGATGCCACTTTTTCATCAATCAGTTCCGGTGTCATTCCCGTGGACAGTCCGTCTGCCAGATCATCCAGCATTTCCATCAACAGTTCCTTTTTTGCAATGCTGAACAGATTGTCCGGCACTGCACGTACTGCATATTCTTCCCCGCCAAACGGTTCGATCTCAAATCCGATCCTGGTAAACCGGTCCAGATTTTCATTCAGAAGCTGTGCCTCCTGCATGGATAAAGACAAAATGATCGGAGGGCTTAAATACTGGGAAGTAAACTCTCTGGTCTTCATTCCCCGCAGTGTCCTTTCATACAGCACTCTCTCATGTGCCGCATGCTGATCGATAATATACAATTTATCCTGAAACTCAACCAGCCAGTACGTATCAAAGACCTGACCGATCAGTTTATATTCCGCACGTACTTCCCGCTTCAGGAAATTTTCTTCAAATAAATCCATCTGCTTTGGCTTTTCTTTCTGTTCCTGCACTCTTTCACTGATCCGCTCCATCTGCTCATCCTGCCGGAAGATTCCATTTTTATCCGAAACTTCCGCAGAAGATGAACGGTTATGATAAGACAGAACTCTCTCCCTCATCTTTCTGATAAAATAATCCTCATCCCTGACTGTAGCTCTTCCGGTTCCGGCATTGTCCGGCACCGGATCCGGCTGTACCTGCGTGCCTGCGGTGCTTTCCATGCTCTGTACTGCTCCGGTTCTCTCCTGATCTCCTGTCGGCTGCATGACTTCAGAATTTTCTGTATGTTCTGCCGGTTGTGCTGCCCCGGTTCTCTCCGTGGATTCTGCATCTTTCTTGGTATACGGATTCTCCCCGTAAACTGTCCGGCTTTCTCCTGCCATGGATGCAGAAGCTCTCGGACGCAGAAGAAAAGGACTTTCCTTTCTTCTCTCAGCTTTCTCTTCTGACCTGCGTTTCTCCTCTTCCATCCTGACAGCTACCGGTTCCGGTACTTCTGCCCGCTGAATCAGCTCCGGCTCAAGCAGCGTTCGATGCACTGCCTCAAAGACTGTCCCGTATACCTCCTGCTGCTTCTGAAACCGCAGTTCCATTTTTGTCGGATGAACATTGATATCGACTTCTTCCCCGTTTAAATGAAAATGAAGTACTGCAAATGGGAACTTATGCTGCATAACAAAATCCCGGTACGCATCCTCCAGTGCCTTTGAGATCATTCCGCTTTTTACATAGCGTCCGTTCACGAAAAAATTTTCAAAGTTCCGGTTTCCCCGGGTAATGACAGGCTTGCCAAGAAATCCGGTGATACGCAGTCCTCCTTTTTCATAATCCAGTTCGATCAGATTCGCAGCAACGTCTCTTCCGTAGATCTGATAGATCACATCCTTCAGCTTTCCATTCCCGGAAGTCCGTAGTTTCTCCTGTCCGTTATTAAGAAACTGCAATGCCACCTCAGGATGTGAAAGTGCAAGATGCATCAGCAGATCCTGGACATGTCCCGCTTCGGTCATCGGAGTCTTTAAAAACTTTCTTCTCGCAGGCACATTATAAAAGAGCTGATGCACAAGGAATGTCGTTCCATCCGGTGCACCTGTCTCTTCCAGGGAAACCTCTTTTCCGCCTTCAATGACATACTTTGTTCCGAGATCGCTGTCCTTCGTCTTGGTGATCACTTCGGTTCTTGTCACTGCGGCAATGCTTGACAATGCTTCTCCTCTGAACCCCAACGATGCAATATGTGACAGGTCTTCCACCGTCTCGATCTTACTGGTCGAATGCCGGAGAAATGCACTTTTCACTTCTTCTTTCGGGATTCCGCATCCGTTATCCCGGATCCTGATAAAGGAAATTCCCCCATCTTTAATCTCCACCGTCACGGATGTAGAACCTGCATCAATGGCATTTTCTACAAGCTCTTTTACAATTGAGGCCGGTCTCTCGATCACCTCTCCCGCTGCGATCTTATCGATCGTGATCTGGTCTAATACATGAATATGCGGCATCTTTTCCTCCTTTTCATCCGGTCCGGCTACCAGCGGTTCTTCAGTTTGTTCTGAAGCCGGTACAATGTATTCAGTGCATCAATCGGTGTCAGATTGGTGACATCAATCTCCTTTAATTCGTTCAGCACATCATCATCCTTTACCGTATCAAATAAAGACATCTGTGCAATATCCACTTCATCATATTTTTTGGATCTGCCCTTTTTCTTTGCTGTATGTTCCCTTGCAGCGATCTCGCTGACCCGGCTGGTAATATCTTCGTCACTTAACTCTTCCACGATCTCTTTTGCCCGGTTGATCACCAGATCCGGAACTCCTGCCAGCTTTGCCACCTGGATTCCATAACTCTTATCTGCACCGCCTTTTACAATCTTACGCAGGAAGACAATATCGTCCCCTTTTTCCTTGACTGCAATGCAGTAATTATTCACATTTTCGATCTTTCCTTCCAGCTCTGTCAGCTCATGATAATGCGTGGCAAATAACGTCTTTGCACCTAATAATTTACTGTCACTGATATATTCTACAACCGCCCATGCGATGGAAAGTCCGTCAAAGGTACTCGTTCCTCTTCCGATCTCATCCAGGATCAGAAGACTTTTCGATGTCGCATTCCGAAGAATATTCGCCACCTCTGTCATTTCCACCATGAACGTACTCTGTCCGGATGCCAGGTCATCCGATGCCCCTACACGGGTAAAGATCCGATCCGAAAGTCCGATATTCGCACTCTGTGCCGGAACAAAACAGCCCACCTGTGCCATCAGAGCGATCAGAGCTGTCTGACGCATATAAGTGGATTTTCCTGCCATATTCGGTCCCGTGATAATGGAAATCCGGTTCTTTTTATCATCCAGATACGTGTCATTTGAAATGAACATATCATTCGGGATCATTTTTTCCACAACCGGATGTCTTCCTTCTTTGATATCAATAATTCCTTTTTCATTGATCTTCGGGCGTACATAATGATTCCGTTCTGCCACAAGTGCCAGAGAGGTAAATACATCCAGTCCTGCGACCGCCTTTGCCGTTTTCTGGATCCGCTCCACCTGGGCTGCAATCGTCTCTCTGACCTCACTGTAAAGTTCATACTCCAGTGCATACAGTTTATCTTCTGCCCCCAGGATCATATCTTCAAGTTCTTTTAATTCCGGAGTAATATAACGCTCCGCATTGGCAAGCGTCTGCTTGCGGGTATAATAATCCGGTACAAGATCTTTATAGGAATTTGTGACTTCCAGATAATATCCAAATACTTTATTATACTTGATCTTCAGATTTTTAATTCCGGTCTTTTCCCGTTCATCTTCCTCCAGCTTCGCAAGCCAGTCTTTTCCATCCGACTTGGCTCTCCGCAGCTTATCTACTTCTTCATTATACCCTTCCCGGATAATATTTCCCTCTTTCATTGCGATCGGAGGCTCTTCCCGGATCGCTTTCGTCACAAGATCGCACAGATCTTCCAGTGCGTCCAGATCTTCGTAGATCTCCTGCAGCAGAGATGCTTTCATCTCCTCTAAAATATAACGGATCGGCGGCAGCATCTCAAGAGAGCTTTTAAATGCCGTCAGATCCCTCGGATTTGCCGAACCATAGGTAATCTTCGTAATCAGACGTTCCAGATCATAAACCGGGGAAAGATATTCTCTGATCTCTTCCCGTGAAATCGCCTGTTCTTTTAATTCTTCCACCGCATCCAGCCTTCTGTTGATCTCATTTTTATCAATCAGAGGCTGCTCCACGAACTTTCGCAGGGTACGTGCTCCCATGGCGGTTCTCGTCTTATCCAGCACCCACAGAAGGGAACCTCTTTTCTGCTTTTCCCGGAGTGTCTCGCACAGCTCCAGATTTCTTCTTGTCGAGCTGTCCAGCATCATATATTTTCCCGTTACGTATGGAGTCAGATGCGTCAGGTTGGAAAGGGAATTTTTCTGCGTTTCCAGCAGATAAGTAAGTAATGCCCCTGCACTGATTACACCACAGTCATAATCCTCCAGCCCCAGTCCTGCAAAACTTGAAACCTTGAAATGCTCCAGCAGTTTCTGTCTGCAGACCGCATCATCAAAATACCACGAATCCAGAGAGTAGATTGTAATTCCCAGGCGGTCTTTTAAATCATCCAGATCCATGCCGCTCATATAATAAGACTCGTTACAGATGATCTCAGACGGCATAAAACGATAGATCTCATCCAAAAGCTTTGCACTTTCCTCCAGCTCTGTTACAAAATAATCTCCGGTCGTTACATCCGCGATGGAAAGCCCATACCGGTCTGCAATGTAGACAATACACATGATATAATTGTTCTTTGTCTCATCCAGTGCCTGGGTGTCCAGATTTGTCCCCGGTGTCACGATCCGTACAACCTCACGCTTTACGATTCCTTTCGCCTGTTTTGGATCTTCCACCTGTTCGCAGATCGCCACTTTATACCCTTTAGACACCAGCTTGTTCAGATATCCTTCCACTGCATGATATGGAACTCCGCACATGGGAGCTTTTTCTTCCTGCCCGCAGTTTTTTCCGGTCAGTGTAATCTCCAGTTCCCTGGATGCAGTCAGGGCATCCTCAAAAAACATTTCATAAAAATCGCCTAATCTATAAAATAAGATGCAGTCCTGATACTGTTTTTTTGTCTCGATATACTGCTGCATCATTGGTGTTAATTCTGCCACACGTTTTTCTCCTTTGTGTATTTTTTCCTTTGCCATTATAGCATCTTTGGAAATTCAGTTCAATGTACCAGATCCAATTTTGTCCGCCTTCCAACTTCCTAAAGCACGTGAAAATGTGGTTTTTCTTCCCCGTATAACCAATAAAGAAGATACCCGGAGAGCAGAATGCCGATCACGCACAGTGCGGAAAAAATAATGGTAAACGGCAGACAGATCTGACCGAACAGCTGCCATTTTCTT
>OGRG01001834.1_pt1 | contig 13598 bp, 16 predicted proteins | sample 1553501 | NCBI WGS metagenome assembly OGRG01 (sample SAMEA2580018, study PRJEB22360) | human gut metagenome | biome: human gut; feature: human-associated habitat; material: faeces | place: Denmark | collected 2008/2010 | reverse complement strand
CAAAAATATTATCTCATTTACAAATAAATCCACTCAGATTCTTGACGACTTTACTAAAAAATGTAAATATAGAAAACGTCGTTGACAAAAAGCACCAACACAGCTAGAATGAACTCAACAAGAAACAATACAAGTTGTACTATCAAGATGTATTTGGAGGAAGCAGCAAATGGAATTAAGAGACAAGATAGCAGGAGCATTATATGGGATGGCACTAGGTGATGCGATGGGCATGCCGGCAGAGTTGTGGGGACGTGAAAGAGCAAGAAAATTTTTCGGGGGAAAGATTACAGGATTTATCGACGGACCGAAGGAAAATGACGTGGCATTTAACTACGACAAAGCGCAGTTTACAGATGATACAGGCCAGGCTCTGGTCCTTCTGGATTCATTAAAAGCTACAGATTATAAACCAGATGCGGCAGACATTGCAAAGCGTATGTTGGAGTGGGCAGAGAAGGAAAATGCATTTGAAAATAACATTCTCGGACCGACATCGAAGGTAGCTTTGGCGAATTTCCGTGACGGTGTGGATGCAAGTGCGATCACGAACAAAGCATTATCCAACGGAAGCTCTATGAGAATCGCGCCGATCGGATGCTTATTTACACCGGATCAGAGAACAGAGCTGATTGATTATGTATACGGTGTGTCTCAGGCAACGCATACCAGTGATGTGACAATTGCCGGAGCAGCCATGATCGCAGAAGGTGTGGCATCTGCAATTGTAAATAATGATTTTGAGCAGGTATTAAGTGACATCCTTTCGGTAGAAGAAGCAGGATATGAAAAGGGATGCGAGACATTCAGTCCAAGACTTGCGGAACGTGTGAAGATCGGTGTACAGATCGCAAAAGAATATGCAGACGATGCAGATACATTTTCAAAGAAAATCTATGATGTGATCGGATCCGGTGTGGGAATCATTGAATCCGTTCCGGCGGCAATTTCCATTGCATATTATACACAGGACCCGAATGAATGTTGTCTGATGTGTGCGAACCTAGGCGGTGATACCGATACCATCGGAGCTATGGCAACCGCAATCTGTGGGGCATTTACCGGATACTCAAAGATCAATCCGGAATACACGGAACTCTTAAGAGTACAGAATTCGGAGACGGATTTTGATGAATACATCAACATTCTTAAAAAAGGAAGGAAGTTGGCAGGATGCGGACGCTAGTAGTCGGTGCGGCAATCGTCGATCTGATGATGAAGATCGACCGGCTTCCGAAGAGCGGGGAAGATATTCCGTGCAGAGAGACGAAGACGGTAGTCGGCGGCTGTGCCTATAATGTGGCAAATACTTTGCGAAACCTGCATTGTGAACATGATCTGTGTGTACCGGTCGGAACCGGATCATTTGCAGATATTATCCGCAGAGGAATGAAAGAAAAAGGATACGAACCAGTGATTGAAGAACCGAGTGAAGACAATGGATACTGCTTAAGCCTGGTAGAAGCGGACGGTGAACGGACATTTATTACCGTTCAGGGAGCGGAATGCCATTTCAAGAAAGAATGGTTTGACCGGATTGACATGAGCCGATATGAGAATATCTACATTGCCGGTTATCAGGTGTGTGGAAACAGTGGAAAGATTATTGCTGACTGGTTGCAGAATGTACCGGATGTAGATAAAAAGAAGATCTTTTTTGCACCGGGACCGATGATAACAGAGATTGAACCTGAGACGATGGAAAAGTTGATGGCATTAAGTCCGGTGCTTCACATCAATGAGGCCGAGGCTGGGAACTACACCGGTCAGGAACATGTAGAAGACGCAGTGAAGGATATTTTCGCAAAAAGTCAGAATACCGTATTTGTTACACTTGGGGGAGATGGAACGATGTTCTATGATGGAGATGAGATTCAGAAAGTGGCATCGTTCAAGACGGAAGTCGTAGATACGGTTGGCGCAGGCGACAGCCATATCGGAGCAGTGATCGCAGGACTTTCAAAGGGAATGGAAGTAAAAGCTGCAGTAAGACTTGCCAACCATGTGGCAGCAGCGGTCGTAGGTACATCCGGACCGGTTATGGATTACGAGGAATTTCAAAAGATTTCGGAGGAATGGGAAAATGAATAAAATTAAGAACTTTTTTGCGGATTGGAGCTGGAAAGAAAAAGCGTGGCTGGCATTCGTGCTGATCGTACAGACAGTTGCATGGGGCATCCAGAAGGAAAGCGCATTCATGCTGATCATGACACTGACAAGCAGTCTGAACCTGGTACTGGGAGCGAAAGGTAAAGTCGCAGGTCTGTACTTTGCAATCATCAACAGTGCATTGTATGCGATCAACTGTATGGGAATTCCGCTTTACGGAGAGGTTATGTACAACCTGATCTACTCGATTCCGGTAAGTGCGATTGCAATCTTCACATGGAAGAAGAACATGACCAAAGGCGGCGAGGTCAAATTCCGTACCATGACACCAAAGATCATGGTTACAACAGCAGTGGTAACGCTCGTTTGTGTGTTAGGCTACATGCAGATCCTGAAGTGGATGGGTGGAAATCTTCCATTCATGGATTCTCTGACAACGGTAGTATCGGTTGTTGCAAGCTTCCTGTATCTGCTTCGTTTCTCAGAGCAGTGGGCAATGTGGGCAATCGTAAATGCATTGTCAATTGTGATGTGGATCATGGTATTTATGCAGGGTGATTCATCCGCGCTTCTGATCATCATCATGAAGTCGATCAATTTCATCAATTCTACATACGGCTTCCTGAACTGGAGAAAGATTGCGAAGGAAAATGCACAGTAAATGTATCGTAAAGAATAAGAAAAATCTACATGTAAAAGAGATTCTATGTTAAAATAAACAATAGGATCGTCATAGCAGCCATGGATTTCAAGAAAATATGAGGTTCATGGTTGTTTTTATGCCAATGCATGCAAGAAAAGTTGCCGGTGGCAAGTTTTATGTATACCAAAGCATATAAGAGAAACTGCTGGCAGCAGGTTCTATGCATAATCGTGGAACACAGGTGGAATTCAATATGACCAAATACGAAGTAATAAAAAAAGAAATAAAAGAACAGATTGAGGATAATATACTAAAACCAAATCAGGTGATCGCCTCAGAAAATGAGATGTGCAGACATTACGATGTCAGTCGTGTGACGGTACGGAAAGCAATCGATGAACTGTGTGCAGAGGGAATTCTCTACCGGATCAAAGGAAAAGGCTGCTTCGTCAGGGAACTGAAGGATCAGAAACGTTCACATATTTACAGTTTCACGGAAGCTGTAAAGAACGAAGGAAAAACGCCTTCGAAAAAGCAGTTATCATTGAAAACGATGAATGCGGATGCATATCTGGCAGAGAAACTTCAGATCACCGAAAGGGATGAAGTATACGAGATACGGAGCCTGTATTATGCGGATGGGGTTCCATACAGCCTGAATACGGCAGTACTGCCGGCGGAGAGATTTCCGAAGCTGGATTTCTTTGACTTTAATAATCGTTCATTATATGAAGTCCTTGGTTCCTTCTTTCATACGGAAATGTACAGGGTACGTCAGACGTTGGAAGCAGTTACGGCAGGTAAAGAGACCGCACAGATGCTGGAACGGAAAGAAAGCCAGCCGCTGTTGAAGATTAAGGCGGTATCATACAGTCTGGAAGAGAACCGGGAGATTCCGGTGGAGTATTATGAGGCGTATATCCTTACAGAGATACAGAATTATTATGTGGAGAAATTTACGGTATAAGGAGTGGGACATTGACGTTCCACTCTTTTTGATATAAACTATAGCCTATATGTGTATAGTAAAATATAGACGTTATATTATAGTTGAAAAGTAAGGAGAGTACATACGAATGAAGAGTTTTTATGAGTGGTACAGAAAGCACATCACCGGTGCGATTTTCGTCGGACTGATCCTCGGAATCCTGACCGGACTGTTTTTGGCGGGACGGTTTAACGTGGTTCTGACTGCAACAAGTGTACTGGGAAGTATCTATATGAGTGCATTGAATATGATGATCTTCCCACTGGTATTTTGTTCGATCGTAATGGGTATTGCGAGCATCGGAAGTGCCAAGACGACAGGTAAGATCACAGGAGCGGCAATGCTGTTCTTCCTGTGCACAACAGCAATCGCAAGTTTTGTTGGACTGATCATTCCGAGACTGATCTGTCTTGGAAAAGGCGTTAGCTTTAAGATGGCTACATCTGATATTCAGGCAACCAAGATGGACAGCATTCTTGATACGATTAAGGGACTGATCCCGTCTAACCCGGTATCCGCATTTGCAGAAGGTAATATGCTGCAGGTGCTGGTATTTGCGCTGATCATGGGATTCACACTGATCGCGATTGGAGAAAAAGGTGAGCCATTATTAAAGGTCATCGATTCCTGCAATGAAGCATGTCTGAAGATCATCAGTACGGTGATGTATTTCACACCGATCGGAGTCTTCTGTACGATCGTTCCGGTTGTAGAGGCGAATGGTACAAAGACGATCGTATCACTGGCTACGCAGCTGATTATCTTATATGTCGCATTCTTTGGATTTGCATTTATCGTATATGGCGGCACAGTGAGCATTCTCGGCAAGACAAGTCCGGTGAAGTTCTTCAAGGCGATCATGCCGGCGGCACTGAATGCATTTGGTACATGCTCAAGTTCAGCTACCATTCCGCTGAGTAAAAGCTGTGTCGAAGATAAACTTGGAGTTCCGAACCAGATCTCAAGTATCACGATCCCGCTTGGAGCAACGGTTAACATGGATGCTGTATCGATCCTGATGTCCTTTATGATCATGTTCTTTGCAAATGCATGCGGCGTGCATGTCAGCATTTCCATGATGATCATCATCCTTCTGGCGAACGTCCTTCTGTCAGTCGGAACACCGGGAATCCCGGGAGGTGCAATCGCATCATTCGCGGCACTTGCTACAATGGCCGGACTTCCTGCCGGAGTTATGGGTGTCTATATTAGCATCAATACTCTGTGCGATATGGGAGCAACCTGTGTTAATGTTATCGGTGATATGGCAGGATGTGTCGTGCTGAAAGAGAAGATTGAGATTGAAAAATAGAACCAGAATTCCAGAGAGTAAAGAAATGTCACAAATGCAAATTTCAGAAAAACAAAATATATTAACCAGAACATGGGTAGTCGCAGCTCTGGCGTGTGTCTGCTGCATCTTATGGGGCAGTGCAATTCCCGTGATCAAGACAGGCTACCAGATTCTTGCCGTTGATTCAGCGGACACCGCAAGTCAGATTGTTTTTGCCGGTATCCGGTTCGCACTGGCGGGAATTCTTGTATTACTGTTCGCATCCATCCGGGAAAAAAGAGTTGTCCTTCCGGACGGAAAGATATTCAAGTATGTTATCCCAGTTTGCTTTGCTCAGACCTTCGTCCAGTACTTTTTCTTTTACATCGGAGTGGCACATACATCCGGTGTAAAAGGCGGGATCATCACAGGCCTAGGCAATTTTATTGCAATTTTAATGGCATGTCTGTTAGTAAGAAATGAAAAGATGGCAGGCAGAAAACTTGCTGGCTGCATCCTCGGATTTGCGGGAGTCGTGATCATCAACATGGCAGGTGGTTCTATGGATATGGGCTTCAGACTGACGGGAGAAGGCTTTGTGCTGATTGCACAGTTGTCCTATGGAGCGTCAACCGTACTGATCAATATTTTCTCCAAAAAAGTATCACCGGTTATTTTAAGCGGTTGTCAGTTCTTCATGGGAGGTGTGTTGCTGTTCATAGTCGGAATCCTGATGGGCGGACACTTGGATCATATGTCGATTGCAGGAGTAGTATTGATTCTCTACCTGGCAATGGTATCGGCTGTGGCGTATACACTCTGGTCGGTTCTGCTGGCGCATAACGAAGTATCGAAAGTGGCGATTTTCGGATTTGTCAATCCACTTTGCAGCGTGGTGTTATCGGCGTTGGTTCTTGGAGAGGTCAGCCAGGCATTTAATGCAAGAAGTCTGATTGCATTGATTTTGGTTTGTGTGGGAATTTATATTGTGAATTGTAAAAGTAAAAAATAAAAGAAGCGGAAAAAGTTGTGAATGTAAACTTTTTCCGCTTCTTATTTTATAATTTCCCTTCCGGAATCTTACTAATAATTGTCTTATAAATTTTGATCAAAAATGCCGTAGACACAATAAATGATATCACTTCCGCAATCGGGAAAGCCCACCACACTATATGTAAGCCACCAATCTTAGACAAGATATAAGCTGACGGGATCAGCACAACCAGCTGACGCATGATGGATACGATCATACTGAATACTGCTTTGCCAAGTGCCTGGAATACGGTACCGGCAATGATACAGAACCATGCGATCAGATAATGGATACCGATGATACGAAGTGCCGGAACACCGATTTTCAGCATGGCGTCAGACGCATTGAACATTCCAAGTAATACCTGTGGGATGCCTTCAAAGCAGAGGAATCCAATGAAAGTAAGGCAGAATGCAGTCGTCAGACTGATCCGGATCGTCTTGATCATACGATTTCTCTGCTGTGCACCATAGTTGTAAGCAATGATCGGCGTGATACCATTGTTCAGACCGAATACCGGCATGAAGAAGAAGCTCTGAAGCTTGAAGTATACACCGAATACAGCAGTTGCAGTTGAAGAAAATTCAATCAGAATGCGGTTCATCGAATAAGTCATGATCGATCCGATAGACTGCATAATAATAGATGGAATACCTACTGCATAAATGTGTCCGATCAGACGGATATCCGGTCGGAAGCCTTTGAAACTTAATGATACGTCATGGTTATATTTGTGATTACAGGTTCCGGCAACGATTCCGGCAACACATTGTCCGATAACGGTCGCAACGGCGGCTCCGGTAACACCCATCTTCGGGAATCCCAGAAGACCGAAGATCATGATCGGGTCCAGGATAATGTTTGTAATCGCACCACATAACTGAGAAGTCATACTGAAGATAGTTCTTCCGGTAGAAGTCAGTAACCGTTCAAAGAAGATCTGTGTGAACAGACCAAAGGAAAAGATCATAACCGTACTCAGGTAATCAATTCCAAGTTCCATGATCTCGACATCTGCGTTTCCAATCTGACTTGCATAGAAAGGTCTTACGATCGTAAAGCCGAGGATTAAAAATACAATGTAACTGATGGCATAGATAAATGCCGTATTATCAGCAATTTTATTCGCCTTTTTAAAGTTATGTTCTCCCAGTGATTTTGACAGGAGGGCATTCATACCGACGCCGGTACCGGTAGCTACCGCGATCAGAAGTGTCTGAAGCGGGAAGGCTAACGATACAGCAGTCAGTGCATTTTCTGATAATTTTGCTACGAAGATACTGTCAACGATGTTATAAAGCGCCTGTACCAGCATAGAAACCATCATTGGCAGTGACATATTGAATACTAATTTTCCGACGGGCATTGTTCCCATCTTATTTTCTGCTGCAGGAGCAGATCCACGTTCACTCATAGTTCTCATTCCTCCACAGAGACGCCTGGGAATCAGGACGTCTATTCATATATTTTTTCACTCTTTTTCATTAGGTACAATGATATATGATAGCATGAATGTAGGAATGATTCAATAAATAATGTAAAATTGTTTCATATCAAACTTTAATGAGTAGTTAGTGTTCTACATATGGAAATATTCTTTCACCTGATCCAGGATGATCTGCATCAGTCTGGTACGTGCTTCTACGCTTGCCCAAGCAATATGCGGCGTAATGAAAAGCCGGCGGCTGTCCTGGATCTTGATAAGCGGATTTTTCTCACTCATTGGTTCGGCAGATAAGACATCCAGACCTGCGGCAGCAATTTCGCCATTTACAAGTGCGTCGTACAGATCCTGTTCAACAACGATCGGACCACGGCCGAGATTCAGGAAGGTACAGGTTTCTTTCATCTTTGCAAATGCGCATTTATCCAGAAGATTTTCGGTGTGTTCATTCAGTGGTGCATGGACAGAGATAATATCCGAAGTGGTAAGCAAGGTATCGAAATCAACCTGCGTATATCCATCCTGTGCAGGGCGTCCGGATGCTGAATAATAGATGACATTTGCACCAAATGCCCGGGCAATTTGGGCAACGCGGCGTCCGATCGCGCCAAGTCCGATGATTCCCCACGTCTTGCCATTGATTTCTGAAAAATGTTCTGCAAAGTGAGTAAAAGAAGTATCGTTAATATAATTTCCATCTTTTACATAATCATCGTAATAGCGCAGCTTTTCAAGCAGATAGAAAAGCATGGCAAATGTATGCTGAGTAACTGTTTCTGTGGAATAACCGGCAACGTTTCTCCAGGCAATTTTGTGGGAATCCAGATAGTCTTTATCCAGATTGTTGGTTCCGGTTGCAGTAACACAGACCAGTTTCAGATTCTTTGCTGTTCCGACCGTATTTTCATTGATCGGAACTTTGTTAATGATAAGAACATCTGCGTCTTTCACGCGTTCCGGAGCTTCTTCCGGAGTGGTAAAGTTATATTTGGTAACTTCACCAAGTGAATCAAATCCGGACAGGTCAATATCGTCCCCGATTGTTTTGGCATCTAAAAATACAATTTTCATAAAATGTCCGTCCTTTCATAATTACAAATATTAACGCATGCAGATATATACCATATAAGCGGCATATAATACCAGCATGATAATTCCTTCTTTACGGTTGATTTCCTTCGAAGTCCATGCAAAGACGAGAGTGATTGCACTGATTATGATAAGGAAAGCAATGTCGATTATATTTTCCAGAGCGAATCCCACCGGACTGATTGCTGCCGCGACACCGAGTACAAAAAGGATATTGAAGATATTAGAGCCGATGACATTACCAAGTGCCATATCGACTTCGTCCTTTCTGGAGGCAACGATGGAGGTGACAAGCTCCGGAAGACTGGTTCCCATGGCAATGATCGTAAGTCCAATCAGTGTCTGGCTAAGTCCCAGACTGGATGCAATTGAGGATGCCCCGTCAACGACGAAATCACCGCCATATTTGATCGCAATCATACCGCCCAATATGAAAATGAGACATTTCCATAACGGAAGGAGGTTGATATGGGAGGCAACCTCCTCGATTTCTTTTTCGGAAAGTGAGCTTCTCACTTTTTGTGCAGAAGAAGAATCCGCAGAAGTTATATTGTGACGTGCTCTTTTGGCAGAGCGGATCATCCAGAGCAGATATCCGGCAAATATAATAAGGAAGATAATTCCGTCTATCCGTCCGAGTGTCATGCCAAGATATCCAAGCAAAAGCAAAAGTCCCGCACAGAAGATAGATAACGGGAATTCTTTCTGTAAAGTACTTTTCTGTACAGCAAGCGGGACGAATAAAGAACAGACACCGCAGACTACTAACAGGTTAAAAATGTTGGATCCGACAGCATTACTGATAGCGAGGGAATTATTGCCGGTGAGGGAGGCAGTCACGCTGACGGCGCATTCTGGAAGACTGGTTCCCATGGCTACGATGGTCATCCCGATGATCATAGAAGGAATCCGGAGACGTTTTGCTACAGCAGAACTTCCCTCTACAAAAAAATCTGCACCCTTGATCAGCAGGACAAATCCGATAATTAATATAGTGAATGATTTGAATAATAACATATGAATCTCCTTTTCTTATATAGACAATAATATAGAGGAAATAAGTGCCAGTGTCAATGTATGCAATTTATTCTTCCCAAACTCGCAGAATTACTGTATATTTATAGAGAAAAATAAAAGGAGAAAGAAAAGTATGTTAAGTATGATCATTGATAACATCAGTTCATTTATGTACAGTAAACTGTTAGTTATCATATTGATCGGAGCTGGTGTGTATTTTACAATCCGGACGAGCTTCCCGCAGGTGCGTCTGTTTCACAGTGCCTGTAAAGCAGTAATGGAGAAACGTCCATGCTCTGGAATATCTCGGACGTGCTGATGGGAGTAATGGCGATCATCAATATTCCGGTGATCCTCATTCTGTCTAATACGGCAATGAAGGCATTGAAAGATTATGAAAGACAGCTTAAAATGGGAATGAATCCGGTGTTCAAGAGTAAGGATATCGGAATGAAAGAGAAGCTTGACTGCTGGAAGTAGCGAAAGCAGTAAGAAATATAAGGTGGTGAGTGATATGTATTATGTACCGGACGGGACAAAGGAATGCGGATATTATGAATGCAGGAAATGCGGAAACCGTTTCCTGTCATTACAAACGATGAAGCATATTCCATGCCCGGACTGCGAACAGGAGATAGATTACGAGATCGGACCGGACGAGTCATTAGAAGATGTGCTGGATACAGCGGAGCTCCTTCAGAAGATTGAAGGCGAGGAGGAGGTTGAAAAGATGGATGCGCTTTTGAGTCTTGCAATTACTGGTGGGGATTGTAATTGGATTTGATTTGCGATTTAATTCTTAAAAATTAATCTATGCAGATTCTTTCTGTGCTTTAAAGTAAGCTTTGACAAGTCCGATGGTTCTTTCTACCAGTGCGGACAGTAACTGGTTGGCAGATCCGAACAGTGGCCAGATATTGGCAGATCCGATACGTGCAACGGCGTCCAGACTGTAAGTGCCAGTGCAGCAACGGTACATACAAGACCTGGTACTGCCGCTTTCCATCCTCAAATTTTTTCGCTGGTGTCTCTGCCTTTGGATCAATTCCCCATTTATTAGCAAGCCAGCATCCGTAAAGTACATATGCAGCACTGAGAAGTACAGCTGCAATTAAGACGATTACAAGTGTATTCATAACATACGCCTCCATGATAAATATTAAAAATGTATAAACATTCTAAAATATGAATAACTTTAGATAGTGCTTTACTGCGAAAAATGGCATATGTCAATGCATTTTGAGGAATTTCGGCAGGTTTTCAATATAATAACAGAGTACACTCTGTTTTTGCACGAAATCACAAGAAGAAATGAGCTTATATTCTACGGGTAGCGGTATCCTGGAAACAGAAATAGTCCGGATAGCAGACGGTTCATGTATTAAATAATGCTTTTCTTTAAAATATCCACGGTATGTGATCCGGCACCCACAAGCTCCGGCCGTTCACACACCGAAAGATGATACCGGATAAAAGTCTCGAATGTCTCCTCATCCATCGCATTCAGCACCGGACGCATATAATCCGAAGGTCCGTCGGCAGAGATGACCTTGATTCGTTCCAGACCGGCAGCTTTATTATAAGCATCCATATCTTCCAGGCGGACATAATCATAAAGGTCTTCAGGTTTGGGTTGTACACGGAAGTTGTCGTCAATCTTTCCGTTCTCGATACATTCTAAGATATGATTCTGTTTGAATCCATAGGTCAGCACGCTGTACTCATTCATGCAATAAGCAACAAGAATTACACCATCATCTTTCAATACACGTCTGGCTTCGGTCAGTGCTTTGACTTTATCTTCCATAGAATATAGATGATACATTGGACCAAAGACCAGAACTAAATCAAATTCCTTATCCGGAAAGCGGGAAAGTTTCATTGCATTTCCCTGATAGGCTTTTACAGAACTGTTTTTCTTTTTTAAGATCCCAAGATTATATTTAACCAGTTCAACAGCGGTAACATCGTAACCTTCTTCGGCAAGGGCTACACTGTAACGGCCGGTACCGGCACCTACATCCAGAATTTTTGCTGATTTATCTTCCGGAAGATATTCATGTATATATTTCATAGAAGTGGTAAATTCTACTTGTCCATGTCGGCTTCCAAGACGTTTTTCTTCGTTAAATTTATTATAATATTTCTCAAGTTCAGTCATCATAGTGAAAGATTCTCCTTACATCAAAATAAATATCTGCTCATACTTTATCCACTTTAACATAAAGTCCGGGCTTATGTGCATAAAATATTTATGGAATTGAGAAAATTTATTTCATTCTGTATAATGAGATAACAATAAGATCCAGATGATAATAAAAAAGAGGAAATGATCATGAACAATACAGAAAGCATAAATGAAAAAATAATACAGAATATGATAGAAATTACGGATTTTGACGCTCCGGAACTAGATGTATATGCAAGACTTACAGAAGCACAGCTCTTGAACAAGGATCATCCGGAGGATGGACTGTTTATTGCAGAAAGTCCGAAAGTTATTAGCCGGGCATTGGATGGAGGATATGAGCTTGTGTCTGTTCTGGTGGAAAAAAAGCAGGTTTTGGAAGATGCGGAAACGATAGCTGTACTTGGAAAATGTGGCAATGTACCGGTATATACGGCAGAATTTGCTGTACTGACGAAGCTTACCGGGTTTAAACTGACCAGAGGAATGTTATGTGTGATGAAAAGGCGGAATCTGCCGGGGCTACAGGAAATCTGTGCCGGCTGTGACAGAATAGCAGTACTTGAAAATGTAATGAATCCCACAAATGTAGGCGCTATCTTCCGTTCAGCAGCGGCACTTCACATGGATGCAGTGGTTTTGACAGGTGGATGCAGTAATCCGCTTTACAGAAGAGCAAGCAGGGTCAGTATGGGGACAGTGTTCCAAATTCCGTGGACATTTGTGGATAACTCTGTAATCTGGCCGGAAGAAGGAATGAAGATATTGCGTGAATTGGGATTTAAGACGGCGGCGATGGCTTTGAAAGAAGATTCTGCAAGCATTGATGATCCGGAACTTATGAAAGAAGATAAGCTGGCAGTGATACTGGGAACAGAAGGAGACGGACTGGCGCCGGAGACAATTGCAGACTGCGATTATACGGTAATGATTCCAATGTCGCATGGTGTAGATTCGCTGAATGTTGCGGCCGCCAGTGCAGTAGCATTCTGGCAGTTGGGAAAGAGATAAATAGGACAGATAAAACATTAGATATGCTGCAGTTGAAGAATTGCTTATAAAAAGAATGTAAAATAAACAGACTTGTGTTATGATAAAAAGCAAAAAGACAGAAAGTATAGGAGGAATCATAGAATGTATATTACATGCCTGGATGTTGAAGGAGTATTAGTACCGGAAATATGGATCGCATTTGCCGAGGAAAGTGGAATCCCGGAATTAAAAAGAACGACAAGAGATGAACCGGATTACAATAAACTGATGAGATGGAGACTGGACATTTTAAAGGAACACGGACTTGGAATCAAAGAGATTCAGGAGACGATCGCCAAGATTGACCCGCTTCCGGGAGCAAAAGAATTCTTAGACGAACTGCGCTCATTTAGTCAGGTAATCCTGATCAGTGATACATTTACAGAGTTCGCACAGCCTTTGATGGAAAAGCTTGGAAGACCGACACTGTTCTGCAACAGCCTTGAGATTGCAGATAACGGTGAGATCACAGACTTTAAGATGCGTGTGGAAAATTCCAAACTCAGCACCGTAAAAGCACTGCAGTCCATTGGATTTGACACGATCGCAAGCGGTGATTCATACAATGATCTGGGCATGATCCAGGCAGGAAAAGCAGGATTCTTATTCCGAACGACTGAGAAAATTAAGGAAGATTATCCGGAGATTCCGGCTTATGAGACGTATGAGGAACTGCTGGGAGCAATCAAATCGGTAATTTCTATTTAGTTCATCATCGTGGCTTACCCCGGTCCATGAGAAAGACTTGGTATTGTGTTTGTTGCTGGATGTCACGATGCAGA
>OGRG01001816.1_pt1 | contig 13669 bp, 20 predicted proteins | sample 1553501 | NCBI WGS metagenome assembly OGRG01 (sample SAMEA2580018, study PRJEB22360) | human gut metagenome | biome: human gut; feature: human-associated habitat; material: faeces | place: Denmark | collected 2008/2010 | reverse complement strand
AATAAGTGCATGAAGAACAAATAAAAAGTTCTTCGTGCACTTATTTTATTTTCAGAAAATCCCGTGGTTGAGCGGAAAGGAGGAATCCAGGTAATGCCTACATATAAACCTTTGACATATGATGACAGAAAAATTATAGAAAAAATGTGCAAATTTGGAGCATCAAGTCAAGAGATTGCAGATACAATTGATAAAACTTATTCGACAATTTATCGAGAACTGAGGAGATGCCCTTTAGGAAAATATTCTGCTGATGAAGCTCAGATGGATGCAGATAGTAAAAAAAGAGACCGTTATGGCAATGGTATCAACACCTCGAAAGGAAAATGGTTTACTTATGAAGATAGAATAGAAATTGAACACATGATAAAGGAAGGAAAAACTGTATGGGAGATCGCAGAATATTTTGATAAGAGTGATCTATCTGTCAGAAGAGAGATTAAAAGATGCTCAGGTGAGTATTCAGCAGAGGAAGCTCAAAAGGATGCCTTAAAAGCAAAAGAGAATCAGCAGACAGCTAAAAAGTTGGCTCTGAAGACACGTATGGAGAGTAAGGAGAAAGAATATAAAAGAATTATACGGACATGTTTGGATATAAATCCACAGGCAGACATACTTGATGTAAAAATAGCAACTGGTTTCCCGATAGAGCGAGTTGAAAAATATTATGATGAAATTCATAAAGAACTCGTAAAAAAATAATAAAAAAAGAACACCCCGACCAAAGCGTGTTCTTTTAGGAATTATCTCATGCTATTGAAAAATCCCTGTTCATTTTTATTATACAAAAAATAAAGCATTTGTAAAGGGGTTAAATTCATTTTTCTATAAAATCAGAGTAATGTACCGAATTTCGGTACAGGAAGAAGGGAGGAGTCAGATGTCAGTGGAAAGCAATATGATGAAAGTAGACAGCGAAAAAATCAAAGAAGTACTCAGACATCACAATGAACTCACCCAGCAGATACATAATCAAGTGATTGATATACGAAAAAAGATTGATGAAGTAGAACAGCAATCCTTAGAAATGGCATCTTATCCCAAAATAGATTTGTCTGCGACTGGGAGTGGAAGTGGAATCCATAAAGATTTGGCAGATGTATATTTAAATTATCAGAGGTTGGTGAAAACGCAGGAAAGAGAACTGACTGATGAGATGTTGACTCTTATAGCAAGTGCAAGAGGAATCCATCGATTGTATTTATGTTTCCAGTCTCTGTCAGGCGATGAATACAATATAATTTACCAATTATACGTGCAAGGGAAATTATATAAAGCTGTAGAAGAAGAGACAGGACTTAATCACAGACGGTTTGAGGAAAAGCGAAAACAGGCGATTAGAGATATACAGCAGCTCTATGAAAGTGATCTAACGAATGCACAAATCGTGAGCAGACACAAAAAGATTATTAATAAAGAAATAAAGCCAGGAAATGAAGAGTACCAACAAATGACCTTGACAGATATTTTGAATATCGGAAATGGAGAAAAAGATGGATGAGTTAACAGCAGTAATTATGGAATGTATGGTATCAGATCTGAAAACATCAAAAAAATATCAAATAAATAAATCCAGGTTGATAAGGCTTGCACAGAACTATTGTACATATAAAATGCCAAAGATGAATCAGATCATTTATGATCGATATAAAGGAGCGTATTCGCTTAGATTCTTTAACCAGCAAAATGAATTAGTAAAAATAACATTAGACCGTTTTTGGGGCAAGTACCATCTTGGAGTAGAGTGCAAGGCAGATGATATTGATAAGTTTGAAAAATTGGATAATGAAATCATGGATCAGTATTTTGTAGAAAAGAAGTAATGTACAGAATTTCGATACAGAAAGGATGAAAAAAATGGCTTGTAAATGTGCAATAAGGACAGATGAATATCATGGATGGGAGTGTAGCATAACAGAGGGTGAATGTATGTTTCTTTTCCCAAATTCTAAACTTTGTGCAGAAATATATGGGGAAGGTCCGGATGCAGAGGAATATGAGGAAATGAAAGTCAAAAGCAGTGATCAGGAGAAGGAGACATAATGGAACAGAGATGGAAGTGGGAAGCAAGTTTCATCTGTGGTGAAAAAGCGAGCTTTGTACAATATCTATTAGATAATTACACGGAAAGAGATCTTGTTGATATGGTAACGGATATAGAAGATACGAAAAAGGCGATTGACTGTCAGGAAAAGGAAATGGAGACAGGTATCCTATATAGTGATTTGGAAGATAAACCATATTCGTGGCAATCAATAAAAAATAGAGATGGAGTATCAGTCTATCAAACCAAGGAAGAATTTGAATACCATTATAGCGAAGTAATTGAAGAGAATCGAAAGCTTCTTACAGAGATGCAGCATGAATTTAAAAATTTGTGGGAGGACTACATAAATGATCCTGAATATCATCATACAGAAGGCTGCACATTTGATTGGGAAATAAGGTATGTATGGAGATGGTGCTATGATTACCAGAAGATTCTTCAGATTCAGGATGATATCATATACATTACCGCAGAAGAATATTTTTCATACTGATATAAGCAGTAAAAACTGTTTTATATAAAAATTAACACAACACATACATTTGTACCGAATTTCGGTACGGAAAAGGAGAAAAAATGAAAACAATAGCAATTGCTAATCTGAAAGGCGGAGTTGGAAAAACAACAACTTCTATTAACTTATCTTATAGTCTAATGTCACTTGGAGAAAAGGTGCTGTTAATCGATTTAGATCCTCAGTGTAATAGTACTAGATTTTTTGCCAAAGTAAACTGTACTGGAAAAACAGTGCAGGATGTACTTGCAGATCCTACAGCAATCAATCATTGCATTTATCGAACAAAATATGAAAAGATTGATATTATCCGTGGTTCAGCACAGGAAAATTGTCCAGGAGAATATCAGTTAAAGGATGCATTTGTAAATCTGAAAAAGGAATATGACTATTGCATTATAGATACCAGACCGGTCTTTGACAGCCTGACAAAGAATGCATTCCATGTTGCCGATATTATGCTGACACCGATTAAGTTTGATAATTACTGTCGAGACAACCTGGCATTGGTGGAACAGTTCGTAAATGAATATGCAGATGAGAAGATGGAATGGAAGATCTGTGCCAATATGGTTGCCAATGGAAAGGCACAAAGAGAAACGATGGCAGATTTGATTGGAAAGCATGATTATCCGATTCTTGATACTTGCGTGAGTCGTTCAGCAGTTGTAGATAATGCCCTGAACTTATACAAGCCTGTGTTAAAGCATAGAAGATTAAGCAGTGTGGCACAGGATTATCTGGAACTGGCGAAGGAATTGATGGAAGCATAAAGGGGGCGAAAGAATCATGGCTAAGATATCAAACGTATTTTCAAAAGAAGAAGTCAAAAAGACTGCTCATCCAAAAAGAATTACAAAGTGGATTCATTATACAAAACTTACAAGAAATGAAAAGCAGTATTGTGACACAAAGGACATAGAGGAAATTGAAGGTCTTGCAGATCTTATTGAAGCAAGTGGAATGGTTCTTCAGGATCTTCTGGTGAAAAAACTGGATTCTGATGAGTATCAAATTATTGCCGGACATAAAAGATGTGCTGCGTGTAAGTTGTTAGTAGAAGAAAGAGGGAAAAAGGAATTCGAGTTCCTGCCTTGCTTCGAACAGAATATTAGTGATGTGCGAGCAGAATTCCAGGTTTATAGCACGAATTGCCACCATGAAGAAACGCCCTATGAAACCATGCATAAATTAGAGCGGATGCAGTATCTGATCAATAACTATCCGGATGAATTTCCGGAAATTCAGGGTGGTCGAATGGTAGATCGTCTTGCAAAAAAATACAATTTGAGTAAGTCTACGGTTGGTGAATATCTGTCTATATCTAAGAACCTGGGAGACACAGCAATGGAAGCATTTGAAAAAGGTGAGATTGATAAATCCGCAGCTGTAACTCTGGCAAGTATGCCTGAGGAGAAACAGAACCAGGCACTAGCAATAGGCTGTAAAACGGATAAGGCATTAAAAAAATATAAAAAAGAAGTCCTGGAACCAACATCCAATGAAATCCTTACGGCATACGATGAACTTGGTATGAAAGAATATGATTGTCCGGATCGGAAAGAGACAAGTAAGAAGTTGATCCAAAAATTGGGGAAGAGACATGCAGGAATAAGTAACAGTCGTATTGACATTGAATGTACTCCGAAAACAATCATCATAAATGAAAAGGAAATCACATGGAATCGATTTCTGAAACTTGTAGAAGAAGTGATTCCTGCATATCAAGTAGCGGTTCAAGAAAGAAAAGATAAGAAAAAATCGACTTATGAGAAAAGAGAGCTGCAGGTATCTTATGAGACATACAACCGCTTGCTTTCGGGTCAGCAGAGAGGTGTTTTTACTAAAGATGATTACAAAGAAGCAGAATTGGTCGAAATCTATGCGATTGGAGAAGATGGATCTGAAACAGAAGCAATTGAGTTTACGATCACATACATAAATAAGCAGGAATCCGGCATTGAAAAAGGATATTCTTTCTTAAATCTGGAAATGATACCGATTTTTTGTTAAAGGGAGGAGCAGATGAACAGGAAAGTAAAAAAATTATTAAAGAATTTCATATTATTTCTTGGGTTATTAGCTCTGGGACGTCTGGCAGATAACCTGCCGGATGCTCCATGGAGTCTGGTTCTTCAGATCGGAGTATATGGAAGTGCCTTGTTTGTAGGAATCAGCCTTTTAACATCTATAAATAGGGATCTTGGTAACAACGATCAAGAAGAGGAATAAAAAATATACCACCTTGCGGAGCTGCTGAAGAAATTGGTAGCGTCCGTGGTCTCAAAGACACGAGGTGGACTGTGTATAGATATGATGCAATTGCCATATCTATGCACGTATGTGTTGTTGACGGTGGCAAAATCAGTAAGATTTCTGCCACCGGTGAAGCAAAAAATTATATGAAGTATAGATGTACCGAATTTCGGTACGCCAGTGAAGGAGGATGGGATAATGAGTTACGGTGAACAGCAGAAAAAAGAAATCGAAACGATAACAGAGAGAACGATTACAGTGAAATTGTCGGATACAGACTGCGAAAAATTGGTACATATTTGTGGAGAGCATAATTTGACTGTTGGACAGCTGATTGGGAATTTTATCGGAGATTTAGTCTGCGGTACTCACTCCAACGGAAGCGATGAAAGAGATCTTGCAGAGCAGTGGTTCAAGTGTTGCTGGTTTGGAATGTTTCCAGAGAAAACACTATTAAATCATCTTCTTCTTGACTGGGAGGATGGTCCGGAACATTATCTGTTAGCAATGAATGAGATAGAGACAGCAAAAGAAAATATCCGAAGTATCGAGAAAGAGATAGAAGAGCCAAGCGATGTATGGAAACACATATTTTCAGATTCAGCATTTACGAAGCCTTGTTATTCAAATGTGGATGAATATGTGGCAGCTTTGAAAGAAGATCTACAGTCCTATCACGACGATTTAAGGGAATGGACGGAAGAACTGGAATCCATGAGAGAAGACTGGGAGCCAGAGGAAGAGCCGAATATGGATGAAGAAATCGAACGCATTAAGAAGTGGGTAGAGGAAAAAGAGGAACTTCTTCTAAAAAATAAGGATAGAAGACCACAGACAGTGGAACAGTTTCATATCAAACAATGGATAGATGATACTTTTGTTAAAGGTTGTTTACGGGTGGAGTATACAGGAAAGGACACTGCAAAAATTATGGACAATAAGGGCGATATAATCTGTGTAGAATATAAGGATGGAGAAGTACGAGAATGTCAGGAAATAGAGGAACAAAAAGTAGTGTGCGTACCGAATTTCGGTACAGAAGGGAGAAATGTATGAATAAAGCAATTTTAGTAGGAAGGCTGACAAGAGATCCGGAAGTAAGATATTCCCAGAGCGAGAATCCCACAGCAGTTGCAAGATATACAGTTGCTGTAGACCGCAGATTCAAGAGAGATGGCGAACCGACAGCGGATTTTATACCATGTGTTGTATTTGGACGTTCTGCTGAGTTCGCAGAGAAGTATTTTCGTCAGGGAATGCGTATCTCTGTTTCCGGACGTATCCAGACAGGAAGTTACACGAATAAAGATGGTGTGAAAGTATATACAACAGAAGTAATCGTGGAGGAACAGGAATTTGCAGAGAGTAGAGCAGAAAGCGATGCTAATAGAGCAAATTACCAGTATCAGACCTCGGCAGGAACAACGCCGGATGAAGGTGATGGATTTATGAATATCCCAGATGGTATCGATGATGAGTTGCCATTTCATTAAAAAGTGGTAGTTATGTAGGGGCGAAAAAGAGAAATAAAGAACATTAATTCATCATGTACCGAAATTCGGTACATGAAATAGGTACGGAAGGAGAAAAATAATGCAGCTTGCATATGAAACATTATTAAAATTAAATAATGTCAGCAGAACAGAAATGAATATTTTTCTCCAATGCGTACGCTATCAGGATGACCAGGGACAGGTTATTGGAGCATATTATAGATATTTCATGAAGCTGTTAGGCTTTAAGAGCAAGCAGACATTCTATAATGTACTGCGTTCTTTAAGTGAGAAAAAACTGCTTACTTATGCCCAGAATGTAAAGGGGGATTTTGATATCTGGATCAATAATCCTGTATATTCAAAACAGGAAAAGCCAGATTATATTGATCTCAATAAAGTTATTTTTCAGAGTAAAGAATTTTTCGGGATGAAAGCACATGAAAAATATATGCTGCTTGATCTGATGCGTTCAACCGCATTAAATAGGGGAATACGTGTGATCAGGGTAGAAGAATTTTATAATAAATACTGTAAGGCCTTGCATGTAACCAAACGTGTGATTCAAATGTATCTGTGTACACTGCGTAAATATTTTGCTGTTCGTATAAAAGAAGGAAAATACTATATAAAATTTTTGGGTGGTAAACTGTTTGAAAAGCCGAAACGGTCTGCTCAGGGAAAAAGAACGACCTATATTATTGATAATACAGCGGCAGATCAGCAGCGTGAATACGTTGGTAGGGTATTATTACGTCGTGAGCAGTTTGCCCGAAAACGGAATGAAGATGCTTTGGATCTTGGAAAACTGATTTATCAGTATCATTCTGTTATTAAGCAGATGGGCAGGGATGTAATCGAAGTATTTAGTGCAGTGTTACATAGCCAGGCAGAGGAAAGCATTCTGTTTGATATCAAATATTTTCATAAAATGCTCAGACATGCATTGAAATTGGATAAATGACTATGAATATTTCATTCATGGTTTATTTGAGGTACAAAAAAACAGCAATGTGGTAGAGAAAATATATGGCGGATAGGTAACAAAATGGAGATAATGGGAAAAACAGGGGCATATCAGGAATATTTTAGAGTTTTTCCGGAGAACCTTATTTTTTTACGATAATGTTCAGTCTAAAAAGTATGTAGAAAATTTTTAGATAGTCCAAAATAATAGTATTTTCTGAAATGGACACGAAATGCAAGTCTAATGCATAGGTAGAAAATAGGGATAGGAAGTCTAATTTTATACACTCGTAAAACATGAAAAAGCTGTCAACTATGCGTATTTTCAGGCAATATTGCAATCCAGTATATTAATTCTGTATCCATTCTTTATTTTATGTGCCATAAATTCAATCTATCTTCTGAGAGATGATTTTATGCATAACTATTTATGAGGAATAAAATAGCTGGAAAAAGTGTACCTAAAGTAACCTAGAAAGAGAAAAGACAATCTGATATACTATAATTAGTAAAAGTAGATAAACAACAGTTGATTCAAATTGGACGGGAAGGAAAAGAGTATGGAGGAGAAGAAAAATAATAGTATAGAATATGATGAAGACGGAATCCCGAAGTTAGAATATATTCAGGTAGGTGAATTCCTCCTGCCGAACTTGGCATTGGAGGAAGTAGACGGATATATTGGAAGATGGGGAATGATGAGAAAAAGATATCTGCAAGAACGTAAACCGGCAGTATATTCCTCAATGCTTTTGATGGATGAATTAAATCAGCATCTGATAGAAATCCAGAAGAGTGCAGATGAGAGAATGGATGTTCTGGAAGAACAGCTTCTGGAGAAAGATCCTGCACCAGATAAGGCAAAGGATGGGATGGCTTGGACAAGACACATGAATCAGATCAGACATCAGGCTGAAGAACTTGTTAAGAGTGAGATCATCTATGGATAGCCCGTTAAAGGGGGATGAAATATATGATTATGACGAATCTATACATGGGAAGTCATGTGACGAATGAGCGGTTTTTGTCAAAGGATCAGGTTATAGCGGAATTAAAAAGCCGGATTGATTGTCTGGAAAATGAAAAGGTTAGAAGATGTAATGAAAATATCAATCGGATGTCAGAAAATATGCAATTACATCAAGAACTGGAACAGGCACAAGAGGAAATAAGCTATTTAAAACATGAGCTAAAAATTTCAAAGAAATATATTGACTTTTGGGAAGATAATTATTCAGAAAGTCGAAAAGAAATTGAACAGTTAAAAGAACAATTTGCTTCTACAGAAACTGGGAAATTAGAAGAACGTGTGAAACAATTGGAGGAAGAAAGAGACCACTACCAGTTACTGTGTGATCAGATCGAATTCGAGTTAAGACAAGCGAAAGATGCAAGTGCAGCAATGGATCTTTTTAAGAACTGCGATTCTATGGAAAGCCTGTCGAAACGTAAGAAAACCTTACTTAGCATCTTCCATCCAGACAATGAGTACGGAGATAATGAGATCACACGTATGATATTGGCACAATATAACAAGAAAAAGGAGAGTATTTGTAAATAATGTTGTACCGAAATTCGGTACAGAATAATTTGTGAGGAGAAAATAATATGAGAAGAAAATTAGTAGCAGTTATGCTGGCTGTGATGGTATTATCAACCTCTTTAGCTGGCTGTGGAGGAAGCAATACAGATCAAAAAGAAAGTAAAAAAACTCAGACAACAACAGTAGATAAGAAATCTACAGATATGAAAGATGAAAGCAAGGAAGACGTGAAAGAGGATAAGAAGGTTGTTTCCGAGACTACGAAGGAGAAAGAAACATCAAAGAAGAGTGATTCTGTAAAAGAGGAATCCAAGAAAGAAGAATCAAAGAAGGATGAGTCGAAGAAAAGTGATTCAAAGGAAAACGCTTCCAAGAAGAGTAATTCAAAAAAAGATACTTCTACGAAGACAACAAAAACAACCAGTTCCTCTTCCAATAAGAAGCAGGAGACAACAAAACCATCAACATCTACAACAAAGCCTTCTACTTCAAAACCTTCATCAAGTACGAATAATAAAGGAAATTCCAGTCAGACAGAGACGAAACCAGCACATCAGCACAATTACGTTGCACAGACACATACGGTACATCATGATGCGACTGGACACAACGAACAGTATGTTGTACAGGCAGCCTATGATGAGCAGGTGACTACATATGAAAATTATGCATGGGATTGCTGTAACGTATGTGGTGCAGATTGTACAGCAGATCAACGGATATGATACTTATTACTATGCATGCGGTGCATTCGAGAAGTTATGCGATTGAAAGCTCTTATATTACAGGTTATTGCAATCCAGAATATCCAGCAGGAACAACAATTGAAATTCCTGAAGAAATGGGAACATATCATACTTATATGGGGTGGCAGAAGATAACAAGTCCAACGAGTTTACAGTATCAGCTACGTGAACGAAGTGGAGAGCATTATGACAGTGAAGGTTTTGCAATTATTGATGGCAGATATGTAATTGCTTGCACAACATTGTATGGACAGGTGGGAGACTACATTGATTTTCAGAGGGAAAATGGAGAAATCATACACGCTGTAATCGGAGATATTAAGAGTCAAAGTGATCCGGGATGTAATCAATATGGACACGACAATGGAAGATGTGTAGTAGAGTTTGTTGTGAAGAAGAGTACATGGTATCCGTCTCATGCTAATCCGGGAACGGCAGGATGTCATCCGGAATGGAACTCAAGGGTCGTGAGGGCAGTGAATACAGGATATAATTATCTGCAACAATAAAGTGGTGGAGAATATGAAAAAAAGAATTTTTATCAGTGTGATTCTACTAATTTTGCTTGTTGGAATTTTAACTGGCGGAATTTTTCTTCTCAGGAAAAATTCTGAGAAGATATCAAAGAAAGAGGAGATGAAGAAACAAGCAGTAGAAATTGAAAAAGAAGAGAAAGAAAAAAAGAAAGCAGAAGAAGGTAAGATAAGTTCTCAGATAAACATTCAATTTGAAAATATGAATGTTCTGGATTCTTATTTTTCTGCAGAAGAAATAAAAGGTCTCGAAGAACAGGCAGAATCTTTTTTACGACAGGATGAAACATTTGACTCTGTATCAAAAATGATCTGTACAGATGATGCCTATGAGACTCAAAATCAGATTAAATTCTATTTTACATTGGATGACGGGACGTTACTGTTTACGAACTATAAAAAAGAAGAGAAGAAATTTCTTTTCTGGACACAGGAGAAAGAATATGCTGATACAGCAATAGCAGACTGGATGCAAAAAAAAGAGTCGGAAACAAAAGCTGTAGATACAAGTTCCTGGGAAGAAGAACAGCAGCTTCCAAAGGCATGGAATGAAAATGGACAGGAAGATATTCCAGTTGCATTGTCCGGAAAAGAAAATCTGCAGGGAAAAATTCCAGAAGAGAGTTTAAATAATTTGGAAAAAGAGATGCAGAAATTTTTGGAAGGGAACAATGAGTTGAGACGGGAGATTTCAATTCCATCAGATAAAATTGTGCAGACAGATCAGGAGATTACATTTGAAGCGGATTTTACAACAGAGCGGATTGACAAAAAACACCTTCAGGTAACTTATCATATTGCAGCGGGAACATTTGGATTTTCGCTACAGTAAATCTGTGGAACTGTTGAAAATAGTTTGGAAATTTTGTAAACTAATATTAGTAAAAAATGCTGAGAGGGTGACGATATGGAAAAGTGGCAGGAAGAAGCATTAATAGAGATCAAAAAAAAGATGAGAATTGTAGATGGAAGAAATATTTCAGCAGAAGATTATCCAGAAAAAAGAGATTGCTATTCAGAATTATATAAATATGTAACAGAACACAATCCAGATTACAACGGAAAAATTTGTGCATTATATGGATTGAGACGAACCGGAAAAACCGTCATGATGAATCAGTGTATTTCTGAGTTGCCACCAGAAGAGAAAGAAAAGAGTGTATATATTTTATGTAAAGAAGCCTGTGATATGTTGGAAGTGGAACAGGTGATTGATGACCTATATGAGAAAGGAAAGAGGTTTTTCTTTATTGATGAAGTGACACTGATCGAAGATTTACAGGTATATGGAAACGTCTTTTCAGATTATTATCGTACAATGGGAGCGAAGATTGTTATTGCTGGAACGGATTCTTTTGGAATTTATATGGCGAAAACAGATATCCTTTATGATCGTACAATCATGATTCATACCTCACAGATACCATATGCAGAGTTCAGGAGAATCTGTAAAAAAGATTTGGACACCTATATTGAGTATGGCGGAACACTCACCAATACCACTTACAAAAATAATCAGGATGCGAATGAATATCTTAATACCGCCATCGTGGAAAATATTCTGCATGGATTAGAGGGAAGAGAAGAGAAAAGAAAACATGCTACAGTTTTGACGGAGCTTTATGATCGAAACGAACTTGTTTCTGTTATTCAGAAAATGATTAATAGATTTAGTTATGAAATTACTATAAAAGCAATCAATCGAACTTATAAAAGTGCACCTCTATATGCCACATATCAGACTGATAAATCAAAGTACCAAGGGAAACTTGAGGTTATGCTGATCAATGCTGCAACGAAGTCAGCATTAGGAATAAAAAATAATGATGAGATGCAGACAGTAGTAACACAAGAAGATTTGGAAACGATAAAAAAATATTTAAAATTTTTGGATCTGTATATCACGATACCTACATTTCGCTCTCTTAAACGTGGCGGTGGACGAGACTTAGAGATTTTGCAACAGCCAGGAATGATTTATGCACATGCTACGGAATTACTGAATCAATTGGAACACGATGAGGTTTGGAGTGAGACATGTGAGATTGAGGACAAAGAAGAATTTATGCAGAGGGCAGATCAATTTGTGAAAGGAATTCTTCTTGAAAATATTATTCTTTCTGAAACATATAAATGTTATCAAGATATTGATCGTAAGAGATTTTATGTGTCTCAATTATCAGTCGGTCCAGTAGACGACTTGCCGGAGTCAGAAGCTGATCTTATCATTGTAGACAGAGAAAAAAAGGAATGCTATTTATTTGAAATTAAACATTCCGATCAAGTTGTAGAGAGACAGACCCGCCATTTACGAAATGAAGACTTTATAAATTATGTCAGTGAAAATTTCGCTCCGGTGAAAAAATGTTGTGTAATATATAGCGGACAGCCAACCCATAATGATACGATTGCTTACCTGAATGCGGAAAAATTTTTAATGACAGTTCATGAGATAGAATTATCAAAAAATGCGGATTTACAAAATTTGTTTCAGCAAAAAGGAATAGAGGAAATCAAAAAGCCCGACACGAAACCAGTGAGAAAAAAAGAGAAGAAAAGCTCGATTCACCTTTCAAGATAGTATATAAAATTCAATAACAAAGAAGTGGATGTAAAAAAGGAACAGTAAAAAAATGCTGTTCTTTTTTGCGGATTTATCCGGATGAGGAAAGAGAAAATGAAATTATCAGAGTATTTAAAAATCGGAACAAAGATGAAAATTTTGAGAAAAGAAAAAGGAATATCACAAAAAGAGATGGCTGAAATTTTGGGAATGATTCCATCAGCGTATTCAAATTATGAAAATCATTTTACAGACATTCCGGTTGAGATTATGAAAAAATTTTGTAACATCGTTGGATGCAGCATGAATGAACTGATCGGATTTGATGTGAGCACTTCAGAAGAGGTGCATCCAATTTTTTCAATTTCTGATTTGATGCTTGTAATCATGGATCTGAACAAAAAGAAGCTCCCTGTGTCAGTAACATTTCGTTCAGAGGGAGAAAAAATGAATGTGGATTTTCAAGTGGCACAGACAGAGTATGATGAAATTTTGGATGAACTGGAGGGTGAACTTGGAAAATACCAGGAGAAAAAAATTGATAAAAATCAATTCAGACAGAATGTGCGATCGCTTCTGGATGGAGAAACTAACTACAAAAATAACTACCTAATTAACGAAAAAAAGGGTCTTAGGGAAGTTCCCTAACAAGAAGGTGAAATGTCTGACATTTTGCGTATCTTGCAAATCCCCTACGGTGATTTAAGGAAAGCCATACATTTTGCCATACGCTTTGCCATACAAATTGCCATACAAAAAAGGGCTTATGCCATACGTTTTGCCATACGTGCCATACAAAAAGCCATACGTGCCATACAAAAAGCCATACGCATGCCATACGTTTTGCCATACATGCCATACAAATTGCCATACAGTATGGCAGAAAAGCCATACACGTGCCATACAGAAAGCCATACACATTAAATTAATCAAAATGAGGAGAACTCGAATGGAAAAAATGAAAAGAACGTACAGATTATCAGAGCAAGCTGTAAACATGGTAGAAAA